>Ga0299912_10000276_pt1 | contig 47943 bp, 37 predicted proteins | sample RVTome_2_FD_207667 | JGI IMG/M metagenome (GOLD analysis project Ga0299912, IMG submission 207667) | Soil microbial communities from uranium-contaminated site in the Upper Colorado River Basin, Wyoming, United States - RVT95D214 (version 2) ... | reverse complement strand
GGCCTCGCCTATCGATGCGTGCGGCATTGTCGTCGGCATATACAAAAACGACCCCTCATCCAGAGGCGGCATAAACTCCCTGCCCAGCCCCGGAAACGTGTGCGCCATAGCCGACCACACGCGATTCGCTCGAAGCACCCTCGGCACAAAACCAAATATCCTGTCAAATCCGAGCCATATCAATACCCCAAGCACCACCAGCACCGCAGGTATCGACAAAAACTTAACCTTGTGCACGAGGCACCAGCCGAGAATCGGCGCATAGAAATGCTGAAACAGTAAAACCAAAGCCATCAACCCGCCTATTAACAGGACTACAAATATAAGATTAACCGATAATCCCTTCTGAATGCCCAATGGATGCCAGTCAGCAGTAAGTAATATAGCCACAAGAACCAGGACAATAACATTCGCGGCCATTGGCGCGGCCTTTTGAATTCGCGGTGAAATCCTGTCCCTGAAAAGATAAAAGGCCGCAAAGCCGACAAGTGCAATTCCGGCCAGCCAACTGAATGTAAAACAGATTGCCAGCCCGACAACCGCAAGGATACTGTATAGAATGGTTCTGGCATATTTGACGCCAATTTTGCGGGGAAAGAAAACGATATGAGCGGCTGGCGGTATGATAGTTAATGCAATCACAATCGAGGCAAACAACGCGAAGGTCTTTGTAAACGCCAATGGCTTAAAGAGTTTGCCCTCCGGCCCGCCCATAAAAAACACAGGAATAAAGCTGATAATCGTCGATGCGCACGCTGATGCTACTGCGCTTCCAACCTCGGCGGCCGCCCGGTGAATCACCTCTGCCCTGGGCATATCCGCTGGCTCTTCTTCCAGATGTTTGAGAATGTTCTCGCAAATCACAATTCCCATATCCACTATTGTGCCCACCGCTATCGCAATTCCCGACAGCGACACGATGTTGGCGTCCACCCCGAATGTTTTCATCGCAATAAAACAGCCCAGCACTGCCAACGGCATCACCGCGCTTATAAGGATGCTACTGCGAATATGCATTACCATAATCACTATCACGATGACCGTCACCAGGACTTCCTGATATATCGCGTCATTTAGCGTGCCCAATGTCTCGTAAATCAAACCCGTTCTGTCGTAAAATGGCACTACCGTAACACTGGAAACCGTCCCGTCATCCAGCGTCTTTGATGGTAACGCCGGTGAAATCTCCTCTATCTTCTTTTTGACGTTCTTGATTACCTCCAGCGGATTCGAGCCGTAGCGTGCTATGACCACGCCCCCCACCGCCTCGCCGCCCGCCTTGTCCAGTGCTCCCAACCTTACCTGTGGTCCCCATACTACCTTCGCGACGTGCTTTATCTGCACCGGCACGTTGTCTTTTACTTTGATTACGGCATCCTCTATATCCTTAATTGTCTTGATAAACCCTATGCTGCGTATCAGATATTCGACGCGATTTAACTCGATTGTCTGCGCCCCCACGTCAATGTTGGACTGCCTCACCGCCTCAAACACCTCTTCAATGCTGACGCCGAACGCCCGCATCGCATCCGGGTCAACGTCAACCTGATACTCCCGAACAAATCCTCCTATCGACGCGACCTCGCTCACTCCAATTGCCGAGCGAAGTTTCGGTCGAACCTGCCAGTCCTCAATCGTTCGCAGCTCATCAAGGTCCCATCCTCCCGTGGGTCTTCCGTCTTTGTCCCTGCCTTCCAGAGTGTACCAGAAAATCTGTCCAAGCGCCGTGGCGTCCGGACCTAACATCGGCTGAACGCCCGGCGGAAGCGTCCCCGCAGGCAAGCTGTTGAGCTTTTCCAGTATCCTGCTTCGCGTCCAGTAGAAGTCCTTCCCGCTTACCAGCTTCTCGTATGCCGAAAAATCCCTGAATATCACATAAATCGACGAAAAGCCGAACATCGAGCTGCTGCGTATCACCTTTATATCCGGAATCCCCAATAGCGCAGTCGTCAAAGGATATGTAATCTGGTTTTCGACGTCTTGCGGGCTTCTGCCGAGCCAGTCGGTGAAAACTATCTGCTGGTTCTCGCCAATGTCAGGAATCGCATCAACCGCCACGGGATTGCGCTGCCATCCCCGTAAATGCCAGTCAAACGGCGCAACATATATCCCCCAGCCGATGATGAACAGTGTTATCAGCCCCACCACCAGCTTGTTGTATATGCAAAAGCCCAAAAGTCTTCCAATCAAAGACTTTTGCTCGGGCGTTTGCTCATATCGACTCTCGTTAGTGTCTATAGGCATAGTCCTAATTCACAATATCTGACAGCGAAAGCTAATATTACTCGCGTTAGTTCTGAAACTGCGGCAGTTTAGGAATATACTTTTCAGGGTCTGCCTCGAACTTTGCCTTGCAATCTGCGCAGCAGAAATACACCTTCTTGTCCTTGTACTCTACAAAGACATTCTTGTCGATTTTGTTTCCATCCATCACTGGACACATCGTCTGCTCGACTTCAGCCGCTGCTGTTGCTGTCTCCTTCATTTCCTCTGCCGCCTTGGCTGCCTTCTTGGTTACCTCTTCCATCGTTGGCGCCTTCGGTGGCGCAGCCGGCTCTGATTTCTTACAGCCATTTACCACAATCAGCCCTACAACCAACAGAACGGTTAGAAGTAGCATTGTTTTGACTTTTTTGCTTTCCATTTTGTTCCCCTTTCAAAAAAATTTTAACTTTTATTTATTATACTTTTTTTGAGCTCAATGACTATGACCGGGATGACCAGCAGGCATTATTTCGCCTTCAGGATTCATCATGCTTGGCTTGGCCTGTATCTGAAGCGCAGAATCTATCTTGAAGTTACCCTTTGTCACAACCAGTTCTCCTTCGGCCAGGCCTTCTTTGACCAGATAGTAATCCCCGGCCCTGGGCCCAAGTACAATCTCCCTGCCCTCAAACATCGGCTTCTCTTTGCTCTCCACACGCAGGTAAACCACTGCACGCTTGCCAGTTATCAATGGTGCGCTGGCCGGTATCACAAGCGGCGCTTCATTAGGCTCCTCCGCAGTAACGTAACCCAGCGATTCCGTCGTCACCAAATCCATACCACAGATGTCGCATTGCCCCGCCGTCGTCTTCACAATCGAAGGATGCATCGGGCAAATCCACTTGCCCGCCATATTTTCATCCATAACCATTCCAGCGCCAGCTACCTTCGAGCGCACAACCGCGCGCACAAACATCTCGGGTTTGAGCCGGCCATCGGGATTGGCAACGTTTACCCTCAGCTTCACTGTTCTGGTCATAGGATTTAACACGGGGTCTATAAAGCTGATTGTTCCCTTGAATACCTCGCCCGGATAAGCCTCTGCTGCGAACTCCACCGCCTGGCCATATCGTATCCACATCATATCCAACTCGTATGCATCCAGCTTTACCCACACCTGCGAGAGGTCCGCAATTGTGTAAATTTTTGCTCCCGTCTCGACATAATCGCCGGCGTTGGCGTGCTTGGTGATTACAATCCCGCCTATCGGCGAGTAAATGATTAAGTGGTCTGTGGGCTTGCCCGTCTTTTCAATCTCTTCTATTTGTTCCTTCTGCAAACCCAACAGCCGAAGTTTTTCTCTTGCTGCATCAAGTGTCGCAATGCTCGACTGTCGTATAAGCTCTGTTGCGCCGTCCGTCTCCTGCACCGCTTTGACCGCCTGCAAAAGCTCCGCCTGTGAACTCAAAAGCTGAGGGCTGTACATATAAACCATATGGTCGCCCTTGCGCACCAATATCCCCGTGAAGTCAACGTACAGCCGGTCGATTCTCCCCGGAACCCACGCTGCGATTTCCTTTACAAGGCTTTCGTCGTAATCCACTTTGCCTACCATCCGTATTTCGGCTTCAACGAATTTCCGCATCACCTGTGTCGTCTGAACCTCCATCAGCTTCAATGCGTCCTCCGAAAACACTATTGTCCTTGCTCCAACCTGTCCCTCCGCTGTCGCAACAGGTATCAAGTCCATAAAACAAATGGGACATTTCCCCGGCTTTGGCTGACGAATCTGCGGATGCATCGCACAGGTCCACCATTGCTGCTGGGAAGCTCTCTCGCTGACAGTGGGCTCCTCTTTTTTACTCTCCCTCGGCCCGCGGATGATATACCCAGCTGCAAAGGCCGCGACCAAAAGCAAGACTATCCATCTTGATTTTGTGCTTAAAAATGCCATTACTTTGCCTTTCAGATATAATATTAATCCTGTAGGAGTATGTTCTGCAAAATCCGTCCTTTCGGACTGTTCCGGCTACGGCTCGACTGAGCTCGCCGAAGGCCTCGAATCCAATTCTGTTCCCACTATCATCTCCAGTTCAGCTAATTTCTGCCGGTTGTCCGCCAGTGCTCGCTGGTATGACAGGTAATAATCCAGCAGCATGCGCTGCGCATCAATCAAGCTTAAGAAATCTATTGTCCCGGCCCGATACGCCGCCTCTGACGCCTGCAGCAGTTCCTTACCCTTCGGTATCAGCGCGTCATGATACAGCCGAATTCTCCTGATGCTGTCGCTGTAGTCGTAGTAGCTCTGCACCGCCCTGGCCAGCAGAGTATTCTCTGTGTCAATCTTTTCCTGCTCGATGCCGGACGCCATCGCTTGTGCCTGACGCTGGCCAGCGCTATAGCTGTCTCGCCACAAGGGCAAATTTATCTGGAACATAAGGGCTACTGAATCCCGACCGCTCATCCCACTGCTTCGTTCAAACTCCGTCCACTCAACCCCCACTCCTATGTCGGGATAGAAATTCTTCTTCGCAAGCTCAATCCTGCTTTTCGCGGCCATCAACTCAAAATCAAGACCAGCCAATTCTGGATTATTTTGCCTGAGCAGATTAACTAACTGCTCATATTCCAGCGGCGCCGCCTCGAATGCTTCGACCCTCGGCCAGGGCAGATTCGTATCCGCAGGCAGAGTCAGCGCCTTGGTCAGTTTGCTTACGGTCGGCTTTCGCAACTGTTCCAAACTGCGCAAAACGTACTCCATTCTCGCAAGCTCCACCTGTGCCCGTATCACGTCCGGCTGGCCCGCCTCCGCCGCTGTATATTTCGTCCTCGCAACCTCCTCAAAATGCCTCAATAGCTCCAGATTCTCTTTCGCTATATCAGTCGCCTTGGCTAAATACGCGCACTCGTAAAATCCTTCCTTCACCTCCCTGAATAATGCCAGTCGCGATGCCTGATACGTCTGATACACCGCCTGTGCGTTCTTCATCGCCGCCTCCGTTCTGGCGTCGATTTTGCCGAACCACGGGAACATCTGCATCACGCTCACCATCTGGTTCATCTGCATATCCGACTGTCGCGTGTAGTAGCCGTATTGCATCTGGGGGTCAGGTAGCGCCTTTGCCTGCGGAATCTGTTCTAATGCTCCCTGCCATTGCTCATAAGCGGCTTTAAGACCGGCATTATTGAGTGAAGCATAGCGGAGATAGTCCTGAAGTGTCAGCAAGTTATTTGCATCGTCCGGCTGCTGCAAGGCCAAAACAGAAGTTGTAAAGAAAAGCACAACCAACCCCATAGTCAAGGACACCTGTCGCTTCATATCTTTTGCCCCCTTTAATTGCACTGCGAAATTATTTTACTATACGTTACACATCGCTGCAATTTACTTTTGGTCTGCAGAATCTAAAGATATTGTGCCACCTGCGACAATATTATCATCACAGTTATATAAGACAAGCTTCTGACCCGGAGTTGGTGCGAATTGAGGTGTATCAAACTCGACCGTTGCATGGTTTTGCACAATGTCCGAAACCATGCAAGGCGCCGGCTCGCCATACGAGCGGATTTTTCCAAACAGCCGACGACCCGTAGTAAACTCCTCGGGAATAAGGATGTTGACCTGCGACATTCTTACAGTGCGAAAACTTGCCTGTTCTCTGGTGCCAAGTGCAATGGTGTTCTTTGCAGGGTCAATCCTACCTACGTAAAGAGGTATGCCGCCGGCATATCCGATGCCCTGTCTTTGGCCGAGTGTGTAGTTTGCTATTCCCTTATGCGTGCCAATCCTGTTACCCTGCATATCAATTATGTCGCCGTGCTGGCTTGCCTGGTTAGAAGCCAGGGCGTCCCTGTAGTTGCCTTCTGCGGCGAAACATAATTCCATACTTTCCGGTTTTTCGGCAACGGTCAGGTTAATCCCGGCGGCAATCGAACGAACCTCCTTCTTTGTCAGTTCGCCCATAGGAAAAATAATTCTGGCGAGGTTCTCTGTGTTGATGCCATATAAAAAGTAGCTTTGGTCCTTGGCTTTGTCTTTTGCTTTGCCCAGATATGCTGCGCCATTGGTTTTAGAAACTCTTGCATAGTGACCGGTAGCGAGAAAACTAATCCCAAATTTTTCCTTTAGAAAATCCCACAGCAGCGAAAACTTCAGGAGTGTATTACAGTCGGCACAGGGGTTGGGAGTCTCGCCCATCGCATAGGATTGACGGAACGGCTCAATTATAAGCTCTTCAAAGGGGTCGGTGACATCGATATAATAATGAGGGATATCGAGCTGGCTGCAAACAATGGCGGCATCGGCGCCGCAGCAACTTCTTTTATTTGTATTGCAGGAGATGGGTATCTTCATCGTGATGCCGAGAACATCCCAGCCGGCTTCTTTGAGAAGATGGGCAGAGACACTGCTATCAACGCCGCCGCTCATTAAGACTGCAATCTGCTTCTCGCTTTGGTTTTTGCCCTGCCAGTGCGAAAAACTCGACCTCAATAGCCGGATGTTCCACTTATCGGTTATCATTACAATCGATAGTTTTTTCAAATCCCGTTAGAGTCGGCGACTCTAACGGGACAAACCGTCTAAAACCATTATGTCACTCAACCTTGTCAGGCAGTTTTGTCAATTGCTCTTTTAATTTCTCTCCAATCAATACGCCGTGAAATCGTATAGGTTCGGACTTGCCTGGGACGATTAATATACTGACCGGAACAGCGGGCTCGTGATAAACATTTTTCAAATCAATTGTTGCAGGAAAACTCCTTTCAGTGGTGTCAGCTTTAATTGTCAAGACATTTTTCTGCTCGATTAGCTTTGCAATATCTTTGCGTTTATAGACAAGCCGGTCCACAACTTCACAATTGGCGCACCAGCCGGCAGTAAACTTTATCAAAACCGGTTGCTGCTGAAGTTTGGCGTTTTCAATTAAATCTGTGTTATACTCCTGCCAGTTAACGATTTCCGGAGCGAAAAAGACTCTAAAAGCCAGGACGGCTAAAACTACGGCGATAATGCGAACGGAAAGTTTGCGAGACAGCTTAGTTGCAAAACCGACCCATCCAGCCCACATCCAGATACAGAAACTCAAAACGACTGCAAAATACAGGACGTTAATGATTCCATCATGAGGAATGCCCTTTAATAATTTGACGGCAATAAACAGCAGAACAAAACCAAGGGCCTGCTTAAATAGCTCCATCCACCTTCCTGCTTTTGGCAGTCGGTTCAATAAACCGGGCATTGAAGTTAAGATTGCATAAGGCACAGCCATACCAACTCCCATTATCATTATTGCCAAAGTGCCTAAAGCCAAGGTTTGTCCCTGTATCCAGACAAAAGCAAGTGTTAAAATTCCAAAACTGCAGGGAGTGCTGAGGACAGCCGCCAAAAAGCCCATCCCCACCGACCCAATATAGCCCTGGCTGGAGCCGGATTTACCCGTCATAGAAGAGGGCAGTGTGATAGTAAAGACACCAAACATAAATAAGGCCATTACTACCATCAGAAGCGACAGAGCTATAACGATGGCAGGATTTCGCAAGTGGTCGCCCCAATTCAGTGTCGTATTATAAAAGCTTTGCAAGATGATGTTTGCACCGGCAAGACAGGCGAAGAATAACAAGATTCCCAAACAAAAGGCAAGACCCATACCGGTGGATTTGCCCAAACTTCGCTGTGCCTGCTTAACAATTCTCATCACGATAAGCGGCAGCACCGGCCAGACACAGGGCATAATGTTCAGAGACAGGCCAGCCAGAAAAGCTAAAATGAGGGCAAAAGGAATCGTGTAAGTCGGGCCTTGAGTTGTTTTGCTGGCAACAGGACCCTTGTCGATGGAAATTTGCTTCCAGGTTGCAAGAGCACCATCATTTAAATCGACTGTTATCCGCAGCGTTTTCTCAAAAGGTGGCAGGCAAATCTGACTCGTGCAGGCAATACCGGAAATCTTAACTTCGACGTCACCTTTATCAATATCAGTGGTCTTTGTTGGAGCTCTGACTGCTATAATCGGTATAAAAACAGTAAAGCGGCCGGAGAACACCTCAACTTTACTACCAGTCAGGTCTTCAAAAATACTCCATCTCGGGAAAACGACTTCGCCAAATTCAAAATCGTTCGAATCAGCTTCAACTTTAAGCTCAAAACCAGCAGCAGGAGCGGTTTCGGGCTTTGCGTAATAGTGAAGGCCCTCAGTCCCTTCAAATATGACCGCTACGCCTTGCCTTGAATCCATACGAGCGGGCTCAAGACGTGCGGTTGAAAACTCCTGCCCAACCCTTGTAATTTCAACCGATTCTGAAACGGCACTTTTGGTCTCTGCTGCGACGCTTAAACCATACAACAGTAAGAAAATAATAACAAAGCTTGTTATAATATATTTTTTCAATATAATTACCACCTTTGATAAACTGGAAATTTCAGTTCACGATTCCCAGCTCTTTGTGTTTATTTAGAATCTCATCAGCCAGTTTGTCGAGCGAGGCGAAATCATTTTCTTTCGGCTCACCCTTAGCGATGACCGGTTCAAGGATTTCTGCCTTGATATTTGTAATCATTGCCGATAGCTGTTCGACCATTTTGCCGCCCCAGCCGAAAGAGCCGATGACGGAGATGAATTTCGTTTTTGGTCGCAGGGCATTAGCTAAAAATGTCGCATAAACCGCACAAGGATGCGGGCCTATAAGAACCGTAGGCGAGCCAACAACCAAAGTAGCCGCATCTACCAGAGCCATTGCAAGTTTGCCAATATCGACCGTCGCAAGCTCAAACTGCCTTACGGTGATGCCTCTGTCAATCAAAGCCTTGACGAAATACGACACCATTTTACCCGTGCTGCCGTGCATCGAGACATAAGCCACAACGACCTCATTTTTGACGTTATCAGACGCCCAATCTTTATAAGCATCAATGATGAACTGGGGGCGATTGTGCACCGGGCCGTGACTTGGAGCTATGATGTCGAGTTCCATATCATTGAGCTTTTTCAGATTGGCATTTATCTGGTTCCTGAACGGCATCATAATCTCTGCATAATATCGCTTGGCAGATTCATAAACAACCGCTTCATCGTCAACAAAAAGCCCGCTTGCGGCAAGGTGCGCCCCGAAGAAATCACACGAAAAAAGAATCCTGTCCTGCTTCAAATACGTCGCCATAGTTTCCGGCCAGTGCACCCAGGGGATATAAACAAATTGCAGTGTCTTATCACCAAGCGAAAGCGTCCGGCCGTCTTCAACTGTAATAAACTTAGCATCTTCTATGCCGAGCAGGTCAATCAGCATAGATTTGCATTTGGGATTGGTAACTACCTTCGCATCCGGATATATCAGCAGCACATCAGGTAAAGAGCCGGAATGGTCCTGCTCCGCATGATGTGCGACAACATAGTCAATCTTATCAATCCCAAGTTCGATAAGATTACCCAACAGAACTTCCGTCTTGGCCGGGTCAACCGTATCGAGCAATGCTGTTTTATCAGTGCCCTTTATCAGATAAGAATTGTAACTCGTGCCGTCCGGCAGCGGGATAAGTCTGTCAAACAGCCGGGCGTCGAAGTCAATTGCTCCAACCTCATAGATATTTTCTTTTAGCTGTCTCATTATTTTATCCTTTGCACTATTTTTAGTGCCGCCTGATAATTCGGCTCGTGTGTCAGCTCGTCAACTATCTCTACGTAACGAATGACACCGGCTCTATCCACAACAAAAACAGCGCGTGCCAGAAGCCGCAATTCCTTAATAAGAACGCCGAATGCATTGCCGAATTCTGCTTTACGGTGGTCTGAAAATGTCAGGACATTTTTCACATTCGCAGAGCCGCACCATCTTTTTTGTGCGAATGGGAGGTCCATACTGATAGTCAATACAACCACATCATCACCCAGCGATACAGCCTGCTCATTAAACTTTCTGGTCTGGGTATCACAGACGGAGGTATCGAGAGAAGGGACCGAACAGAGGACGCAAACCCTGCCACGAAAATCGGAGAGCTTAACGACAGACAAATCATTGGCCAGAAGTTCCACATCCGGCGCTGCGTCGCCGACTTTTAGCTGGCTGCCCACTAAAGTAAGCGGATTACCCTTAAAAGTTACAGTCGGTTTTTTATTTTCCATAATACACCTCATTGCCGGCCGTCAGCAGAAATGGGACAAATTTTGCTTTGAATGTGATAGCAATTTCCAGCCGGCCGGCAAAAGTATTGCAGCGAGGATTGTCTTTAAGATATCGCCGACAATAAAAGGATATAAACCAACCTCCAGCACAGTTTTGCTTCTACCCATCAGCAAAGATAACCAAACCAAACCGAAAGTGTAAATTACTAAATTGCCTAAAAGCATTGCCAAAATCGTTGTTCCGCATCGCCGGTCCCAGCCCTTCTCGGCCAGCAATCCCACAGTATAAGCAGCGACAATGAAACCAATAAGATAACCGCCGGTTGAGCTGATTAGTACAGCAGGGCCGGCCCGGCCGTGTGCAAATACTGGCAGGCCTATGGCTCCTTCGGTTATGTAGGTAACAATACACAAAGTGCCCCGCCGGGAACCAAGTAAAGCCCCGAGCATTAAAACTGCGAAGGTCTGGCCTGTAATAGGCACAGGCCAACCGACAGCAAGCTGGGCGAAGATTGCAATAAGTAAAGAGCCGCCGATAATCAAAAATATATCATATAATACTGCATACTTTTTTGCATAAGGCCGCAGAACATCGGCTACGGTTGCATTGGCCAACATATTTACTCCATCGATACAGGAAAAAACCTTCGGTTCCTGCGATAATCAGGTTCCAATATTTTTCTATAAGCACAAAGTCAAAACGAGCTTTGCGTTATTATTATATTTGAGACTTTATCCTACGTCAAACGCCGAATTACCGAAAAAGTTACATGTAAAACAAATCCAAATAATCAAATAAAAAAGGGCCTATATCGAACTAATCGATATAGGCCCCGAAGTGTTACAAATCAAATCTTCTCGCAGGTTAATGCGAGCGATTTAAATTAACGCTGATAAGACTTACGGCCACAGCATTGCATCTTTAAGCCAATCATTGGCTACAAGGATAGCATAGTCCTTGAAGTTAACCTTCCTTAAGCCGACCGCTTCGCTATCATACAGCTCAGCAGGAGAAAGCAACGGTCGATTAAACACATAGGTGCTGGAGTTCGCCGCAATTTGGCCGGAAACCTCATTGAAGTCGTAACGGAGCAACATATCAGCAGTAGGAGCAACTCCGGCAGGTTTGTTAGCCAGATATTTAATGTTGTCCAGTGACAGTGCGGCGTTGTAAACACGGAAGTCGTCATAAAGCGCATTGATGAAGGGCATCCCACCATCACTAAAGCTGCCTAAGTTTACACCCAGTGCGTAACCAGTGTGTCTGGGCCGATTGGCCAGCTGGTCAATCAACGCACCATCGCCGTAAAACTCACCGGTGCATCCGTCAACGCCGGTATTACGTAACACAAAGGCCAGGTGATGCCAGGTATTAATAGTTACCTGATTATAGTCTTTGGTGTAATCTTCCACAAAGTGAACCCTTACTATATTTGAACCTCTTGTCCGGAGATATATACGGTAGGGGTCAGTGGTGGCATTCTGGAAACAGAAGACATACGGGTAGGAGCTGGGGAAAGCCTTTATATTCACCCACACTGAAATAGTCTTATCCTGGAAATTGCTAAACTCATTGTCATCAATATCAACCCAGTCGTTGATACCATCAAATAACAGGCACCTGCCGCGATTCGGGTCGGTCACCCACTGCGAATTATCTGTCGGGAAGTTCTTCAGCACGCCGTCATGGCCTTTGCCGGTATAATCGCTTTCGACCCAGTCGGCAGTCATTACATCAAGGTCATCGTAATCAACGTCGCAGTCATTGTCCAAGTCCGCTTCGGGTTTTAGAAGCTCAGGAACACATCTGGCAGGATACAGGCGGATATCGTCGAGGTACATTATGCCTTTACCACTTTTGGTAGTAACATTGCCCCTTTCACCAAAGCCGATATAAATCCTCCGGACATCTGTCAGGGTCACGCCTGTAAACGACGACAATGGGATATTCCACTCCTTCCATTGTATTTTCTTTATATCATTTATATCACCGGTGTAATACACGACCCCATTACTGTCAGCATCTCCCAGGGCCACATACATCTTGAGAATATTAGGGTCGTTATTCGGGTCGCCACGGAACCACAGCGACAATGCCTCAACATCATCGATAGTCCAATCATTGTCGATGTCAGGAAGACTGTTATTTCCTGTAGTATTCGCTTGTGCCTCCGAATAATACTTCAGGCCAGCTTGGTTATATGTGGCAACGGGCTTGGAGTAATCACTGCCGTCATTTTCATAGTAGAGCGGCATCGACAGGCCGCTACGAACAATTACACTCTCAGAAAAGTCTTCATCGGTATCATACCAGTGCCCTACCTGTGAGCCGGTCTTGTTGCCCGGCATTAGAGCATCAACGAACCAACCATCTCGCCAGACGTAATATATCCTGCTTCCGGGTACCCAGGGTTTAGTGCCGCTGTCACCATATTCATCCATATCATCCACAATAATATAGTTGCGTAACGTAAACCGCCAGACACTGCCTTTCCAAAGTTGGACGGGATGCAATGCATTGACCTCGTCAATCCTCCAGTAGTAGGTCGTGCCTATAGAAAGTTGACCATAACTATAATCGGTGTCGTTCTTGGGCTGGTTGCATTGCCACTCCGGCGAGGAAGTATTGGCATCATTTACTTCGTCAAAGTCGGTGCCGAAATATACATCGTGTGAAGCGGCATTTCTCCCCGACGTCCAGCTAAGAGTAGGACCAGCAAGTGTCCAGTCAATTTGCGCATAATCAGCCGGGATAGGAGTCGAGGCAAGGTTTGGGTCAACATAAACGCCCGTTACATGGATAGCACCTCCAGAGAGGACTGCGCTCACCACGCCATCGCCGCCATAGGCAGTAATCGAGCCAGCCGCGGCATACTCTTGTATTTTTGCCAATGCATCATCGGACTCAACTACCATTTCACCTTCAGTAATGTCTATTACGGTATTACTATTAGTATCAGTTATTGTGATGTCGTCGCAGTTAATAGTTCCGCCATCCAGATATATTCTGCCGGTACCACCATTTGCCCCTAATTTGATAAAATCATCAACATTGATGGTTCCGTCATTCATGTCGAGAGTGCCTTTACCATAATTGCCAATCTCAAAGTCGTCTCCGATATTTATAGTTCCTCCATCCATATAAATCTGGCCAATAGCACTTTTATTTTTGCCCAATTCGATTTTACGATTCGAACCCACAGGAATGGTAATCTCGCCGCCGGACATAAAGAGAGTGCCATAAATACGTTTACCACCTGTATTTCTCCCATAGCCAATCCACAGTCTGCCGGTAGCTATGTTTACGTCGCCGCCGCTCATAATAAAAATGCCATTTCCGTCAGCCGGCGAATCGCCGCCTATTCCTATATTAGCCACCGTAACAGTAAGGGTGCCTCCGGACATATTCAGGATGCAATTCTTTTTGCTGTAACCGACATCCAAAGAACCGCATACGGCGGTCACAGTGGAATTAATGATGCAATTTGCATCGTTGATGTCAATGTCGGCATCATCACCAGCGATGGGCACAATATCGCCGAGCCAGTTCGCCGGTAAACTCCAGAGCTTGTTGGCGCCGCCCTCACCATCCCAAGCTCTTGTGGCTGCTGAGGCATTGGCGGCCAACACAAACATCAGAACAGAAGATATTAGATAAATAAATTTTTTAGACATAATAGTCCTCCTTAAAAAGGTAAAAAAACTGCTGCTTTGGCCACATACCAAAACACCTTTCTGCTTCTAACAAAACACTAATCAGACCTTCCCCCCTCTAATAAAATTTATGTTTGTGTAAAAATTTTATAGGACCTGACTCTATCTCCTTCCCTCAACTGCCCATTATGAGCAGTTGATATTGAGATATTAATATATTAGCTGCGAAATACAAGGCCGATAATAGAGCCCTGTACTTCCCATAACAACACCTCCTCATAGAGAGAAGCTGCAAAAATCAACAAATTAATAAACACTAAAACCACAGACTTCACCGCTTTTATTTATACCAAATTAAGTGCCTTCTGGTCAAGAAAAAAATCTTTGCAGGAGAAATTTCGCTAAATTATTTTTTTGCACCCTTTATAAAGCAATATGCTGAATTCTGGGCATTTTATGCCATTGAGGGCTTTGGCGTGATGTTTTCTAACAAGCGCATTTTATCCAGATTTCTGTTTATTTTTTCAAATTTTTGTAAAATTTTGCTCACTTTTCCCCCATTTTGCTGGAGTCATTGCGTATTTGGTTGAAATTTCCCCTCGCTAAATCCCCCAGATTGCTTGAATTTAATAGTTTGGCTTTACTGACCCATGTTTGATTTGACGGATTTTCATCCCGCACACCTGCTTCCGCTGGGCATACCTGCCCCAGCGAAAGCGGAGACGGAGGGGGCGTTGAAAAACCTTAAATGGAACGTTTAGAGATTGCCACGCCCTGCACCATACGGTGCGGGGCTTGCAATGACGCAAAAACCGATTGTTCGTCATTGCGAGGAGCCCTTCGACTACGCTCAGGATAAACTCCGTGACAAAGCAATCTCGACTTTTTCAACAGCCCCACGGAATCCATTTCGTCCGGTAATTTGGATTCCTGCTCCTTCGACCTTGCTCAGGACAAGTTTCGCAGGAATGACAACCATGCAAATAACGTGTTACAGGCCAATAGAAGTAAAATATTGATGATAAAGCTGGATTATATTTGCTATCCCACAGCGGCTAAGGTTGTCCAATTACTCCATTTTCGCTATTTTTCACTAACTTCACTCTCATCAGCCCATTTTTTTTCATTATATTCTGTGTTTTCCTGACTGCCGACGTCAGGCAAGTTTCGAGATAGACCATAAAATATCTATCACTCCGCCCACAGGGCCGGCGGTTACTATTCTTGACTGTCGTCAGACAAGTTTCCAACAGAATTGTAGCAGTTTCGCCAATAAATTGCTGACGGAAATTCAGGCTCATCTCAAAATCCAAATCACGCAATATTTTCGCTCTTTTCTTTATAACTTTGTTATCTACCGTATCCTGCATACTTGCCGCAACGGTGCCTTTGCGCGGCGAAAAACTAAAGACGTGCATTTTTGCGAAGCCAACGTCTCTGGCTAAATCGACAGTCCGGTCGAAGTCAGCATCTGTTTCTCCGGGAAAACCAACGATAAGGTCAGTGGTTATGGCGGGTCTGTCAAGCCGAGATTTAACTAACTCAACCTTATCTCGAAATTCCTCAACGGTGTATTGTCTGCACATCCTTTTCAGGATGGCATCTGAGCCGGACTGGAGCGATAAGTGCAGATGCGGCATAATGTTATTGTGTTCGCAAAATGTGTCGAGCAGTCGCTGCGACACATCGGCCGGCTCCAAAGAACTCAGGCGAATCCTTGCGAGATTCGGAATTTGAGCCAATTTATCGAGGAGTTCGGCCAATTTGTCGTTTTGCGAGCTGGGCCAGTTTTTTCTCCTGACAGTATTTTGGCCATAAGCGCCAAGAAATACGCCTGTTACGACGATTTCCCTGTGGCCGGCTTCAACAAGGGCCTTTGCCTCCTGGAGAACCTTTTCAAGCGGTTTACTTTGAATAAGAGGACGAGTTTTAGGAACGATACAATAACTGCAATATCCATCACAGCCATCCTGAACCTTTAGAAAAGCGCGTGTATGGCCCTTAAAAGAGGTTAACAACGGCAGTTCAGGTCTGAACGCTATGTTGGTTTCGCGGTTGAGGTTAGAGTTTATGGACCAACCCTTGACAATTCGATTTAACTCAGCAGCGATGTCTTGGTGATTTTTGATGATATATGTGTTTTTGTTCAAGCCGTTTATTTCGCCGATATTGCCTGTCGGCAGACAGGTTTGCACAGTCGGCAGACAGCCACAGACAACTATAACGGCTTCTGGACTGAACTTTTGGGCTCTGCGGATATATTGCCGGCTCTTGGCTGAGGCGGTGTGAGTTACACAGCAGGTATTGACAACAATCAGGTCGGGCCTGTCGGAAGTTTCCACCTGGTCAAGTCCAAACTGCTCGAGCAGCTGCCGAATCTGCTGGCTTTCATATTGATTAACTTTGCAGCCGAGAGTGACTATGGAAAAAGTTTTCATAATATTATTAATCTACCTTTGTCTGGAAAGATTTACAAGGCCAATCAAACCCGCAGGCACACACTGGTATCTCCAGCCGATTAAACTACTGCCGGCACTTTTGCTCATAATCATCACCGCTTTTAAGACTGTTACAAAGTAAGTGACATTTTTTCTTTATTGAAAGAGGATTTCCGGTATGACAAGGTTCAAAAAAACAGGGATGATTCAAAAGATTTCCACAAATCTCTGGACAAAACCGCATCTAATTTGATAGAATGTTGCAAGAACTTAAAATTTTAGATTCCTTCCCAGGGTGAAGAAGATGGAGAAGTTAAAATTTCTCTTAGCTTGTTTACTTGCGGCAATTCTATGTCAGGCCCAGACTGTTACCGCTGTTAACCTCCCATCACCGATAGTTACAGACAACTCCGTGGAAATTTGCCTGAATAGCAGGTATTCACTACATTCGCTGAGCGGCACTGCTACCGAACAGCAGATAAGTAATATCGTATGGGCAGCAGGAAGAGCTCCGTTCACAGGGACTCACAGGGATATATATGTCGTCACACCAAGCGGGACATATCTATACGACCCAAATGGCCACTCACTAAGCTGGTATTCAAGTGAGGTAGTGTCCGGGGCTGCCTTTGCAATTAGATATGAAAGGGAGCTTGATTTCGATGCCGGGGTTTCGTTTATGCCGGCACTACTTGCATCTGTTTCTCTATGGGATAGCAATGAATCGCCAGTGGCGAGCTGTCCAAAAGGACTTGGATACCCAACGACAAGGCTATTTTTTGGAGTACAAACAGTTAGAGGGCTGATATCTACGTTGGTAGCGCATTGTTCTATCCCAGAAGGTCAGCCAGGGTGGCTGCCAGACCCTTGCACTACGGGTGATAACAAGCTTGAAGAAGTGCTTGCCAATCTGAATTACGTCAGCAATTTTGTTCAAACGAATTTGACATTGCAGCAAATTTCGCAGATTTTATGGGCAGGATATGGTTGCACCGACCACAAAATAAGCAGTAAGGCAGGTTTAACCGTTCCTTCCGGCTATGCCAAATATTATTTGACACAGAGGATTTATATAGCAAATGAAAATGGTGTTTATCGTTATCACAATAGAATAAATCCCGGCACAGATTTGACAACGAGGGACCATAGAATCGAGCAGATAAACGCCTCTGATGTTAGAAGTAGTCTGCAATCTGCTGTTAGCGGTTTACCACGGGCACCGTGTTTTGTCATACTTTGCCTTGATTCGTCCTATCCGGGGCAGGAGTTGGAATTCGCTCGTTTGGAAACGGGTTTCGTGGCCGGCAACATGCTTATCCAAGCTACTGCAATTGATTTAGGGTGTCACTTTAAGACTAAACTAACCTCGGGCGAGCAAAGCGGTATTCAAGCCGCCACAAATATACTCGCATCGCACATTCCCCAAGCGATAGTAAGCATAGGTCCAGCAGCAGCCGATGTATCTATTTCTGTGGTTCTTCAAGGAGATGACCGCCCTGATGCGGGATGGGTCGTTCCATTGACCGTCAAATTCTTTTCTCCAGGAGCTGATGTGTTAAATGATACTGCGACCTATGAGTTTAACGTGACTACCACGAAGTCTGGGAACACGGCTGTCTGCGAGGCCGCAGGTGTGGCGCCAGGGACCTACGATGTCACCGCAATTAGTGAGCACACGCTGATGAATGTTAGAAGAAACGTAGTCATTTCGGCGCCAAACACATCGGTGGACCTGGGCACACTTCTGGAAGGCAACGCCAACCAGGATAACATAGTTAATATTGATGATTATGCTATCTTTTCGATGTGCTGGCTGGCGTCTGAATCGCAGGCAGAGTATGACAGTAGGACAGATTTCGACCGCAATGGGCACATCAATATTTCCGACCTTTCTCTGTTCGCTGCCAGTTGGCTAAACTGCTCGCCGGTAGAAATCCTGCCTTAATTATGCTTGAATAATTTGTAAGCTACGGATTCTGAAATGCTTAAGCACCAAGATACCGAAGAATAAAATCTAATTTTTAGAAGCTATCTTGAAATGCAAAAAACCATCTTGTGCCCTTCGCTTTGCTCAGGGTGATGTTTTGTGAAGTCTCTAAGTGGTTCAATCCTGTAAGCGGTCAAGCTCATCTTCACACATTTTTAATTGGTCTTTGTCGGTGAGTTTTTTGGCCGCAGACTCCAGATATTTTTCTGCCAGCTCCCTCTCTTTAAGATAACGTGAATACAATATCCCAAGCATCAGTTCTACCTGCTCTGCGTGTTCGTAGCTGCTGTAATGAGTTAATAACTGTTCGTAGGTCTGTGCCGCTTCGTGAGATTTGTTGTCGCTGGTGAGCTGATTGGCAATATCCAACAGCTGCTGGCGAGGCAAAATCTGTTCGCTGTCGAGCATCATAAGTTCCAGATACAAATCGGCTGCAGCCGGAAAATTACGCTCGAGCATTCTCTGGCTAATCCCATTGCGAAGCTCCGTTATTTTTTCTTCCCGTTGCTTCTGAGCGTCTGTTTTCTCAATCTCTCCGGCTTTTATCTGCTTGGTTTTAGTCTGGCCGGTAAATGGGTCGTAACTACTTGAGACGACTTCGCGGTACTGGCGCTGCCGATTCCATCGTTTTATCATTGCCCACAGGTCAAAATTGCTGGTGGTAACTAAACCGGTTGCGAGCATAGCTAACGTAGCCACAATACCAAAGACATATCCTGTCAGGTGTGCGTTATAGGCAACGGATGACGTAGATCGGGCGATTAGATTATCGATTAAAATCATCTTAAAGGCGATAAAATATAAAGCAGGCACCTCCATCGTCCCAATGAACCAGAACAGCCAATATATGACAGTAATCAAAGTCTGCGGAAACAGGACCAGGTAAGCACCGGTTACAGCAGCAATGGCCCCGCTGGCACCGACAGTGGGTATCGATGAGGACAAGTGCAGAACTGTATGACCTATGCCGCTAAATATCGCGCCAGCCAAATAAAAACACAGATAACCAATATGGCCAAGTTTGTCGTTGACATTATTACCGAACAAATACAAAAAGAACATATTGAAGAAAATATGCCAAAAACCATCATGCAAAAAGGCGTAACTTACAAACTGCCACCAACGCCAATCGTTAGGCGTGAGCCTAAACTGTGCAATTCCACGGTGAGAGCCATAGGTCAATAAGAAAATAACCACGTTAATGACTATCAACGCATAATTTACGTATGGCGTCCTTCTTGGCCAAATGCTTGTTCGAATAGGTAATAATACTAACATAGATTAAATACCAATTTAAGGTTATTAAAATCAATGGCTTGTTTATTGTAATGGCAAAAGATGGCTGTTACAAGATAAAAAAAAGGACGGCTGCTGCCGTCCTCTCCGGGAAAATAGGGCGCTATTGATGATTTTTCTCCTAAGCGGAAAACATCAAGGGCTGGCAAAATTGTTATGCCAACGATATTTCTTCCCCCCAGCAAGGTCCTAACCCAATGAAAATATAAAAATAGAACAGGGAAAAGCCAAACTTTTCAGTAAAAAAACTTTATTTTTCATCGAGCTATTGTTAAGCATTTATATTTACAATTCACAGAATTGATGATAAAGCCACAAAAGGAGAAAAGATGGATAACAGAATTATAAAAAAACGCATCAAGGCGGTTCATAGCGACCTGGCTAAAAAGGGGATAAATTGTCTTATAGTAACAAAACCGGCCAACGTAACTTACATAACCGGCTTTCAGGGCGAGGATAGCTGGGCGGTAATTACTGAACGCTGGGTTTATCTTTTAACCGACAGCCGATACACCGAGCAGGCAATGAAAGAATGTGTCGGATGTAGGATAATCCAGCGTCCTGATTCCTTACCTTTAGCACAAGCATTAGCTAAACAGCTAAAAAAGCTAAAATCTATAAAAACAATAGCCGTTGAAAAGTCCGCCTCGCTTGCTGACTTCGAACTGTTGAAAAAAGAGTATCACAGGCTTCCAGCCCGTGATACCACGGCCAAGATGGCCGTGGTACAAAAAACTCGGCTAAAAGCCGTAGCAAATGTTATTGAAAATGTTCGTTGTAGCAAAGACAGCAGCGAAGTTGCAGCCATAAAGGCAGCCGCACAAATAGCAGCAAAAGCCCTTAAACAAACTATTGGATATATCAAGCCGGGTGTAACCGAGAACGAATTAGCCGGTATGCTCAATTTTCAAATCCGTAAACTCGGCACAATAAATAGTTTTGAAACAATCGTTGCCTTCGGCCCAAACGCCTCGCGTCCCCACCATCGACCCAGCAAAAGTAAGCTCAAACGCAGGGATGCAGTATTGATAGACTTCGGTGTTAAACATAAAGGTTATTGCTGCGATATTACCAGATGCTTTTCTGTAGGTAGGCCGACTGCTTTTTACAAAAAAGTTTACAATACCGTGCAAAAATCCCAAGCAGCCGCTATAAGAATGATAAAAGCCGACGTAGAAACTTCCGAGGTAGATGCAGTTGCCAGAAAAATAATTGCAGAGAGAAGATTGCCGGTTTATGGCCACGGCACAGGTCACGGTCTCGGTCTGGAAATACATGAGTTACCTTATATCAAGACAAAAGGCAAAGGCACGCTCAGGGCAGGTGAAATTATTACCGTCGAACCCGGCGTATATATCCCCGGCAAGCTCGGCATCCGAATAGAAGATGACATCCTCGTAACTGAAACCGGCTGCGAGATACTAACCCGCAACTGTCCAAATCTGCCTTTACTGCCTAATAGCAAAGGTTAATTATTTATTTGCCAACCGAAAGCAATAAGCTATAATAGATTTAGTTCGCTAGGGGTGATCCCGCACCAATTAGGCAGGAACCAAAGCTCAATTGGTGCGGGACCTGAGAAAAAACCCTTTGAACCTGATCAGGATAATCGCCGGAACGATTAGCCACAAAGACACGAAGTCACAAAAGTAGTTTGAATTTGAAAACAAATATTATTGAATGTTAGTGTCTTTGTGCCTTAGTGGCAGAATACAAGTTCGGCAGAGAGGCCTGCGTAGGAAAGTGGCACATTTGGCTGAAATTCGACGGTTAGTTTGAGAGTCGCTTCCTACGGAAGCGACTTTTGTTTGTGCACGGAGTAAAGATGGCTACGCAATTACAATCAGCGAAGGAAGGGACAATTACCAAGCAGATGAAGCTTGTTGCTGAGAACGAAGGGGTAGATGTAGAGCTTGTTCGGAACGAGCTTGCGGCAGGGCGATTGATAATACCTGCGAACAAACTGCATCTAAAATCCAATCCTTCGGCTCCCTCGACGCTGCTCGGGACAGGTTCGCTCAGGACAGGTCTCAAGCCGATTGGCATAGGCAGAGCCCTTACTACAAAGGTTAATGCAAATATCGGCACAAGCAGCGTCCGCTGCTCGGTTAAAGCTGAGATTGAAAAGATGGAAGTCGCACTTGCCGTCGGCGCCGATACCATTATGGATTTAAGTACCGGAGGCAACCTTGACGAAACTCGCGAGAAACTACTGGCTCGCTGCCCGGTGCCTTTTGGAACGGTGCCGATTTATCAGGTCATAGAAGGCAGAGATGTCGAGGACATAGACAACAAAACAATCCTCGAGATTATCGAAAGACAGGCCAGGCAGGGTGTCGATTTCTTTACAATTCACGCCGGCGTTCTGAAAGAGCACCTGCCATTACTCGAAAACCGAGTCGCAGGTATAGTAAGTAGAGGCGGGGCGTTGTTGGCCAAATGGATGTTATATCACAATAAGCAAAATCCCCTGTATGAGATGTTCGATGATTTATGCGGCATATTAGCGGAATTTGACGTTAGTTTTTCTCTCGGCGACGGTCTGCGTCCCGGCTGCATCGCCGACGCTACCGACGATGCACAAATCGCAGAGTTAAGAACTCTTGGCGAGCTTACTCAAAGGGCACGGGAAAAGGGTTGTCAGGTTATGGTCGAAGGCCCGGGCCATGTGCCTTTTGACCAGATACAATACAATATGGAAATCCAGCAGGAAATCTGTAATGGTGCTCCGTTCTATGTCCTCGGGCCGGTTGTAACCGATATAGCCCCCGGTTATGACCATATAACATCGGCCATTGGCGGGACCGCTGCCGCCTTTTACGGTGCATCGTTTTTATGCTATGTCACGCCGAGAGAGCATCTTGGCCTGCCGAACGCCGATGATGTCCGGGCCGGTGTAATTGCAGCGAAAATCGCAGCACACGCCGCTGACGTTGCCCGCGGCTTAAAAGGCGCCGCCGAACAAGATAAAAAACTGAGCATTGCACGGACAAATCTGGATTGGAAAACGCATCTGGCCAATTCCCTTGACCCGAAGACGGCAGAAAGAATGCACCGCGAGGCCTGCGAAGAAATGGGACAAGAGCTGCCTACCGCTGACTACTGTTCAATGTGCGGCCAAAAGTGGTGCAGCATCAGAATAAATCGGGAAATCCAAAAGATAATAAAGTCCAATAGGGCTGAAATTAACCAAAAATAAAATATCTCGTTTTACATCAACGCTGACATAAGCAATCTTTACTACCAAATTAGGTTCTAAAACAAAGTCGAGATATTGTCATGTTAAGGAAAATATGACAGTGAAGGTAAAACCTTGGTTATGTGTTATAGCGGCGATAACAACCTTGTTAATCAGCGGGGTTTGTTTTGGCTACGATGATGAGGGTTTTCAGTACTGGAGTTCTGCGGGTGTGTCTTTTGATATCAATAAAGACTGGCAATTCACGTTTGATGAAGAATTTCGACTCGGAGACGATGGCGGACACCTTTATTATCATCACTCCGACCTTGGATTTCTGTATAAGAGCTTAGCAAAGTGGATAGATGTTGGGTTCAACTATAGAGAAGTGTTCGAGAAAGATAATAGCGGCGAATGGCGAGAGGAACACCGGCCGCACCTAAATATTACATTAAAAACCCGATGGTTTGACCTTGATGTAAGCAACAGGTTAAGGTTTGAATATCGCGATAGAGAAACCAAAAAAGACATCTGGCGATACACAAATAAATTTACAGTCAAACTTCCGGTCGAACTTACTGAGCTTAAGTTAAAACCTTATTTTGCAAATGAAATATTTATTCCTCTGAATGACAATATTATTGAAAGGAATAGACTCTACTGCGGCGTTTCCTTTAACCTCTCGAAGGGTATTAAAACCGATATTTATTACCTCTGGCAATCAAGCAAGTCCGGCGAAGAGTGGAAAGACATCAATGTGCTTGGCACACAATTGAAATTCCTTTTTTAGTTGCGGACAATGAAACTGCAATACATTCCAAAGGTGCACTTCAAAGCTACGTTTTCATTGAATCCAGCTCGATAAAAGCCAACGGCAGGAAAATAAAGACAGGCATCCACGCCCAGAAACCGATTCCAAAGAAGCTGTCGGCCTCCGGAGCGAACATTTTGCAGATAAAAGTCGCGACAAAACACACCCCTACCAGAGCAAAGCTAAACATAACAGCCGACTTCGTCGACCTCGGGTCGCGACAAACCAAAATCGGCAGACAAACCATCAGCATCGCAAGGTTGATAATCGGCTCGGTAACACGAAAGTGTTTCTCGCTGTAAAGCTGGCGGCGGTCTGTGACCTTTATTCCCTGCGCTGCCTGCTCTGCAAGAGCCGTTAATTGTCGCCAACCTAACAGATTTTTGTGCTCGGACTTTCGCCTGACAGGTAAATCCTTTGGAGTGATATTGCTGTCGTATGAATCAATCGAATGAGCGCCCTTTTCGACTCCTTTTTCGATAGAGCGGCCGTTAATTAAATCCCACTTTTTGGTGTGGGGATTATAAACCTGTTTATCAGCGGTTATAAGTCCTGTTACTTCATATATAGGAGAATCGGTCTTTCTCCGCCGTGTTATGATAGTCGGCTTATATAGCGTTGATGTTTCTACCTCAAATCTTTGAGAGCAAATTAGTGAATCCTTACCGTCGCTCATAAACCAAACGTCATACGATTCCTGACCTGGAATAGCATCCTGGCCGCGCACAAGCTTGTCGCTGAGCGGCGGTATGATAAACTCCTGGTCGATTATCAGCACACCCGTCAGCAGCAGAGCAAGAAAGACTATCGGCACAATCACTCGTTTTAGACTGACCCCCGAAGCCATTACAGCCACCAGCTCATTGGAGCGGACCATCTTACCCAAGGAAAACGCAGCCGCAACCACCATTATCATTCCCGCAAAATCACGAAAGTAAACGGTGCTGTTCAGACCGTAAAAGATAAATATATTTTTAATAACAGCCAAGGTGCCAAGGTCGGCGTGTTCCGTGAATTCATCAAGGTTCAAAAACAAATCAATAACTATGCGCAAACCCAATAAAACGCAGAAAGATATTGCATAGCCAATCAGAAAGTTCTTCGCTATATATCTGTCCAGTGTCTTCATATCTGTCTGTTATCCGACGTAGCTTGTTTTCCGATTATATTCCCGATTTTTGTTTCCCGTTACCCTGCGATGGATGAAAATAACAAAAATAGATATTGTTAACAGCTCTATGGCAAATTGTATATAAGCTTCACGGGCGAGTTTCAAAATAGGAAGAAAGCGTTTTCCTTCACGAAACAGCGGGAAGTAGCTGTAAGTGAGTTTATATTCTATATTTTTATCCTCAGATGGATTCATCTCAATTGCCCAGTGTTTAAATTGCTGCCAGTTATTAGTGCCAAGCTTGTTATGTTTGCAGTAGCTTTCATATAATTTGAAGATGTCACTTATATGGGCATAATTGTAATGATAAAGAGGCCTGCGTTTACTGAAATCTTTGCGTTTCCACGGCCCCGGCGGCACATAGGCCTGCCACTTGGCCTTGTTATAGTCCACATTGCCAATAGCCATAGCTGCCAGCGCACCGGCCGTACCAGCTCGGTCGGTACCAGACATGCAGTGTAATAGTACCGGTGTTTCTGCGTTCTCTAAAGCGCCTATCAATTCCGCTAACTCTCCTGCAGTTGCAATACGCCTGCTACTTAGACGAATAGATACCAATTTCACGCCTAACTCATCAGCGGTTGATTGCTCTTGCTTGATTTCTTCCACACCGCTGCCTCGAAGGTTTATCACTGTCTTTATTCCGTATCGCTTGACCCATTTTCTTAGATGCTCTGGCGATGGTTGTGCCGACCGATATACTTTATTGGCAACCACTTCTCTAAAATTTGCATTAATCACAAAGAAAAACAGATAATATCCTGTTCCTGCTAACGTCAGCAGAATAACGAAGCCCTTCAAACCAAATCTCTTATTTCCTGCTGTTCTTTTTATTCCGTCTTTATTCATCAAAGCGACCATCTAACTTATCAACTCCAGCTCCATCAAAAAGAATTTGTTGAAGCATAACCAAAAGACCAATAGTGCAATATTTAGCCCCGTTGCCAAAAGCGGGCTTTTCTTCGTTTTCGAAGCAGCTAAAGCAATTATGGAAATTATTGCTCCAGATATATATACAAGCGGCGAAAATATTAGTGTAAGTAATATAAGATTCCCGGCGGCAATGATAGAACTTACTTTGCTGCTTATGAACGATATTAAAATTAACAAAGCTACCGTCCCAACCCAGACAATTGGCAATATAATCCCAACAAGTGTTAAGTTTTGTCTTTGCAGGTTGTTCTCCATACCTCTTTTTTCAGTGCTTTTATTGGCTTAGAACTTAACAAAATGAGATTGCTTCGCTTCGCTCGCAATGACATCGCATCGCAGTTATTGCAAGGAGCGTAGTGACGAAGCAATCTCCTTAACGGCGTAATGTGAAAATGTTTCATTTTGTTAGGGTCTCTTAATTTTTCATCAGTCTGTGATATATCGCAACCGCTAACAGAGACAGCATCACCAATCCGGCCCACATCAAAGCTATGCCGGAAACGCTTTGCGAACCAAGGTTTTCGGTAATATGTTTTCCGCTCATTATGCACACTATCAGCGCTGCAGCGGGCACACAGCTTGCACCGAAAGCGCTCAGCAGGTGTCCTCCCTTTTGAATAATACCCAGGCCGATACCAATCAATATCATTGACACGCAGCCGATTCCGAACACCAGCCGGGAGTGCATCTCGGCTTCTATATCAGCCAGAGTTTTCTGTATTTTTTTTTGAAGTCTATTTTGTAGAGCCAACAGTATGGGGCCTGGCTCTTCTTGCAGTGCCAGTGACATCGCCTCCGGCTTGATATCATCAAGAATGTTTCCGGTTTTGAATTTATCTCTGACTGCTTCGGAAGGAATCAAGCCGCGAATGATATGCCGCATCTGTAAGTCCTCTGAGCCGTCTGCTCGCTTCAAGGTAGGGTTGTATATGTCCATTGTGAAAGTCGGGGCAAATTCATCGCCCTCAAGAGCCAGCAATGCCCTCGCAGCACTGAGCGTGCATAGATGCTGTTTACTGTCAACATCGGACTCAATCACAACGACGCCGCCATCAAGCTGGACTTTCTTTTCATCTGGTGTAACACGAGCTGCGGTAAATTCGACGAGCTTCTCACCGCTGTGCAGTTTATAAAAGCTGTTGGCATCCTCAGCTATTGTGGTCGCAATATCCTTCGCCAACAGCTCAGTGGTAAATTGTGCATAGGTTTGGCGAGCCAGTTTTGCGATTGGATAAAACCGCATCAAATCGGCCTGTATTCTTTTCATTTCAACTATTTTCTTGAACTTTATATCGTCGCCTAACAATGAGCCGAATTCGGCTGTGAACGACCCCCATTCGAAGGAGACCCCGCCTTCGTCCTCAGGACCTACCTGGTATGTGTTATGTGCGATTATCTGAACCTGTCGTAATTCATCGAATCTTTCATCCTGCCTGAATTTCATTTGGGCTCTTTCAGCGGTGATTATCTTTTTTATTCCATAGCTTTTCACCTCCGCCACAACCACCCCTAAAAGCGTGTCTTTTTGCTGGTCGGCCTGGTCAGCGTAAATCAAATACTCGCCGTCCGGCGGCAGTCTATAATATCCTCTTCGCTTTATATTTCGGAAAAGTATCTGTTTAGCGTCGGCTTTTAGAGATTTTTCAGCACGGTGGACGAAGGCAGGCATTATGTGAAAACTCAAAATCAGGTTTGCAATCGCCACTATAATCGCCAGAACCAGCCCCGGATAAATCAGCGTCAGCAGTGAGATTCCACTGGCCTTGCAGGCATCGAGTTCGTTATCGCTTGCGAGTCGGCCGTAAACAAGGGCCCCGGCAAATAAAGCCGACATCGGCAATACGAATGTCAGCGTTATCGGCAGGAAATAACCTATAAGATGGACCACCTGGCGAGGTCCTACGCCGTATTCCTGAACTGGCCGAAGAACACTGCATAAGCTCAAAATCAGCGTCAAGGCCACCACAGCCAGAGCAAAAACCTTGAAAAGCTCACGAAATATATATCTGTGTAATGTAAAAACCATTTTAAGCCGTTAGTCTGAATATTATTTCCTATATGGCCTATCATTTGCTGGGAGACAATAATCCCTGACAAAGGCATCGGCTATCTCAATCCCGCAAGATTTTTGTAATATTGTTTTTATGGTATATTCAATGGGTCAATATTTTTAATTCTATCGGCGTAAATTTCGTGTGGATATTTTTTCAGCAGTTCTTGTTTATATTTGGCCAAGGCAGCATTCATCAGTCCGCTCACCATTCTCCTTTTGATATGCTCTTTCATATCACTGGAGTATTCTCTCAGCTGGCTGGGTCTCTTTTCTAATATTTTGACTACCCGCCACTTGAAGCCGTCACGGTAGAAGCCCTTGATTGGCCCTACAATTCCGTTTGGCTTGCCTTTCCATAAGTCATCGAAGAACATTCCTTCTTCGCCGGGACCGGCAATAAAAGGATTGCCTTTTTTCTGCAAAGAATATTCCTGTCTAACCGACTCGAAATCCTTGCCGTTGTCCAGTTCGGCCTTTACCTTCTGGGCAGTATTGTGGTCCTGACACCAGATTTGGTCAATCGTGATCTGCTTCTCAAATGCGAATGCTTCCTTGTTCCTGTTAAAGTACGCAATTATATCTTTCTCATTTGTCGGGCCTTTGATGTCCTTGACCTGTTCATTTGCCATTTCGTATAGCAGTCTGCCATCTTCTTCCTGCTTTAATTGACTGAGCAAATTTTTATCCTTGTCGTGTCCGAGCAGCTCGGCCTCAGCGACAAATACTGCCTTAGCAAGGGTCGTGTCCAATAATCGTTCAACACCCGCCGGGGTATGTAAATCTTTCGGGCGAGATGGTGGAGAAAACTCGCACAAAGTGTCGAACCAGTCTTTCAATGTTACTGTTCCATGGTCGAACTTTGCCAGAACAAGGTTCTTTTCTTCCTGCGTCAATTCATTTTTTACCTGATCTTCTCGGATGAATTTCATTCTTTGGGATTCTATGGGATTATTTAAAAGTCTCTGATGGATTTCGGCAGCTTTGGAAAAGTTATCGCTCACCTTTTGAACGTTAAACTTTTTATACAGTTCATTGTAATACTCCTCTATAAGGACATTGGCTTTTGCCCTTTCGAGCATTGCTTTTAGGCGGTCTCTGCTCAGATTAGGGTCGGCCTTTATCTTTTCTTCTATTTCCGCTTCTGTAACATTCACTTTGCCTTGCACATAACCGCGTAACAACATGCTTAAAAGTTTTCTCTCCTTAGATTGCTTAATTGGTATGCGTATGGTTTCACGGTCAGTCAGGTTATTCCTGCGGGCTTCTATTATCATTGCCTTTTCTGCTATCAATTCCATAAGCACTGTTTCGGCATTGACCGGCCCGGCTTGCTCGCTGGGCACACTATATTCTTCGGGCCGAAGCTTCGCCATTAGCTTTTGTTCAAGCTCCTCTCTGGTGATGACATAATCGTCTATTTTCGCAACAACATTTGACGGCTCATTAACGGCTTCAACAATGGGCGGTTCTTCGGCTTTCTTTTCTTCTTTCACTTCGCTGGTTTGTTCCGGTTTTTCTGCCGGCGGCTGTTTTATCTCCGGCTCGTTTGCTTCTATTTGTTCCGGTTTTGTCTCGACGGTCAGGGCATTACTATCTGTAGTGGCTATTCCATCCGTGCCGGATTCCTTTTTACCACAGGATAGGCATAGCACTATTAACAGCCCCAGAAAAAACAATACAACTTTACTATAAAAAAACTTTCTCATATATGTTCTCCTTGCATGTCATCAATAACAACCAATCGTTACGGGCCACATACAAAAAAACATAGGCCTTGTTATTTAAATTTTTCGTCTTCAATAGCTTTAAATATAACCTTCCTGCGGTGATTAGACAAGCCAAATTCTTTTTGACCTTTTTGATGAACTCTTGTGTTTTTTCATAAGATTGAATCCGGCCTAAACCTATAAAAACCAAAAGCCGATAAATTTTCCTGAATTGATACTTGATAAGTATGCAATAGATAAGGTAGAATCGGTATTTTAGTCGTATTCATCCTTCGTAGTATCACTACGGAGAATGGATAATGTAATTCGCTTATATGGAGACTTAATGTGAAGGCAAATGACTTACGACCAGGTATGGCGGTGACGTTGGATGGCGAACTTTATATCTGTTTTCAGGCAACACATTTTACCCCCGGAAATCTTCGTGCTTTTGTGCAAACTAAGCTCAGAAGACTCTCCGACGGGGTATTGATTGAAAAGCGCCTGCGCTCCACCGAGGATGTTGAGCGGGCATATCTTGATAGGCGCGAAATGGAATATCTCTATTCCGACAATACCGGCCATATCCTTATGGACAATCAGACCTACGACCAGATTACCGTTTCCGATGATTTAATCGGCGAATCGATAAAATTCTTCAGGCCTAACACGCCCTTAACAGCTCTAATATATCAGGGCAACGTCGTGACTATCGAATTGCCGAAGGTGGTTGAATTGACCGTTACTGAAACAACGCCGATGCCCAAAGGCGCAACCGCAACAAATCAATTAAAAGAAGCTGTTCTCGAGACCGGCTTAAAAACCCGCGTTCCTCCATTTATTACCGTCGGCGACGTCGTCCGCATCAACACCGACGACGGCTCATACATCGCAAGAGCTAAATAGGTTAGAACCTTCCTTGCTTTGTAAAAATCCCCACCGTCATTTCGACCGAAGTCCCGACTTGTCGGGACGAAGTGGAGAAATCTATTCAAAAACAGATTTCTTGGCTCGCCTGCGGCTTGCTCGAAATTACAATCTATACTTTGAAATAGTTTGTTATACCGATTCTATTTATTAATTGCCGATTACCCCATCCTGTCATTCCTGCGGAAGCAGGAATCCAGGCCCTTCCCGTTAATATTATGTGCAACTCTTTCGGCAATTTTTAACTGTGATTGGTATTAGTGCTCACGTTAGCTTAGAACAACCGTAAGAGAAAAACTCTAGATTCACCCAAATAAGCGTGCTGGTTCCCGTTGATTATCTCAATCGGAAAATTTGACGGAGTTCCTCTATGTCCTTATGAATCGCACATAGAGGACATTTTTTTGTCCATTTTTTCTTTGCAGCTTTGATTTTGTTAAACTGAGGTTGAAAAGCGTGTATTGCGAGGCACTCGAGTTTTGGAACCTCTCTTTTGTTTTTTATGGGCCAGATGGTGACTCTCCTAACTTTCTGGAACCAATATTTGTCAAAGTAGCTGGATGGTCTTCCTTTTCCTGCAATTGTCCTACCAACACGCAGGCATTCTTGGCCTTTCCCCCAAAAAAAGTATATACAATTTTTGGGGTCGCCAACCTTCTGTGAATACCATTTTTTGAATCGCCTTTTTTTTTCTTCTACTCCTCGTCCCTTTACAAAGCACCATTTTTTTTCTTTCACATGTTGTTCGAACTCTTTTTTCGCAAGTTTATATGAAAAAGCCTTGGAGGCGAGATCTTGGAGTTTGTTAATGCCCTTATCGACAATTTTCCTTGAGAATGTGGGGGGAGGACCTGGTTTCTTAATTTTCAGAACCGACCTCAACCAGTTTGTTCGTCTGTGGTACAATTCATCGAGTTCTTTTACAAATTCTTTAGCATATTTCATAATGGATTATCCTGAGAACTAGTGGATAACCTTATTCAACGGATAAGTGATTATGCCTGAGGCGCCGGCACGTTTCAAAGCTGGGACAAGCGACCTTTCGACTTTATCGTCGATAATGACTTCTATCGCAATGTAATCGGAGTCGGCCAGGTCTGAAATGGTCGGGCTTTTTTCGGCAGGCAGTATCTTCAAAACGCGCTTTAAGTCGCTTTTTTTTACGTTCATCTTCAGGCCGACCTTGCTGCGGGCTTCGATAGCTGCGTTAAGCAGTATGGCGATGTTTTCTATTTTCTCTCGTTTGAATTTATCCTGCCAGGCCTTTTTGTTCGCGATTAATCTTGTCGTTGAAGTCATCACCGTATCGATTATCCGCAGGTCATTTGCCGCAAGTGTCGAGCCGGTCTCGGTAAGTTCCACTATCGCATCCACCAGCCGGGCCTTTACCTCAGTAGCACCCCAGCTAAACTCAACCTTTACGTCAATCTTTTTGTCCGCAAAGAACTTTTTCGTAACATTAACCAGCTCGGTTGCGATTATTCCGCCTTGCAAATCCCGCGGCTTTTTAACCCGTGACTCGTCAGGCACCACCAAGACCCACCTGGCTGGGTTGCTTGTGGCCTTGCTGTAGGCCAGTTCGCAGACATCAACTATATCGCTGCCGGTCTCCATTATCCAATCATAGCCGGTGATGCCGGCGTCGAGCGCACCATCTTCAACGTATCTGCCAATCTCCTGTGCGCGTAACATAATAAGCTTGATTTCCTCATCATCTATACCTGGAAAATAACTCCTGTCGGAATCCAGAATGTGGAAACCGGCTTTGCCTAAAAGTTCAACTGTTGACTTTTGTAAACTGCCTGCGGGAATTCCTAATTTTAATATTGCTTCAGGCATCTTAAACCCTTTTACTGCAATTTATTATTTTTTTCTTTTCTTTGTTTTGGCTGCGATTTTGTGAGTAGTTTTTATCTCCAGTTTTATCCTGGGTGATTCACTTTCGCTTCGCAAAAGAGCATAAAACTCATAGCCATCTTTAGCTGAAATCTGTTTTGTTAGAAAGCCCTCTATCTCCTGCTCATCGGCATTTGCGTGAACCAGCTCATTGTTTTTCAGATATTCTATCATCTTTTTTGTAAGCGGTATGGCATGGCCCTGCAGGGACATAAGCATACAATAGTTGACCACAAAACGGCTGGTTCCATCTATTTTTTCGAGAGCTTGTTTAGCAGGCCGTTTGCAAATCTTTTTCAACGCCTCTAAACTTACCTCATTGTATTCATCGAATACTGACCTTAAAGCCCTGTTAAGCGTCGTAGCTATCTCCCTTGTAGCAGGAGTATCCTCGCCCAGCAGTTCCGCAATTTCTTCCGGGCGAGAAACACGCAAGTCGTTCAGGTCAATAAAATAGTCTCCAAATCTCTTAATTGCGGCCTTCGCTGCCGGCTCGCTCATATTTTCGCTAACGATAGCATAAACAAGGGCACCGGCTACTGTCTCATGGTTATCTATTGTGACCTTCGGATACCTGGACTTCAATAAGCGATAAAATCCCTGTAATTTTTTTGAATACTTTTTGCTGTTTTTCATAGGGACACCTGCGGGGTCAATTAAACGGCCGAACGCTTGGATGTTTCACCGTTTCAAAAAATCAGGTTTTTTCGTGGTCAACTAAATCTTTTTTTTCAGGTTTGCTGACGGCCTGGTCTATCAGTTTCATAATCTCCAGCGTTTTTTTGAATTTATCATCCTTGTAAAAACACAAAACAGGGCAAAACTTGCTCTGCAATTTACCGGCCAGCAGCGATTGTATTCGGCTTTTTGCATGCGTTATGGCTGTAAAAGTTTTATTCTGTGTAGCGTCGTCTCCGCCAAAAATACTGAGATATACATCTGCGCTGCGTAAATCCGCAGCCACGTCAACTCTCGTAACGCTCACAAATCCTTCAATTCGCGGGTCGTTAAGGTGGTTGGCAATAGCGTCACTGACCGCTTCTTTCACCGTGCGAGCCGCTCTTTCCTGTCTGCGCGTTGCCATAATAGTCTGTCTCTCTGGAGCACGGGAAACGAGTTACCTGTAACAATTATAGTGTTCTGGCTACTTTCACAATCTCATAGAAGTCAAAAACGTCATCGACTTTAATATCATCGAATCCCGCGATCTTGATACCGCACTCCAGTCCTGCCTTGACCTCACGAGCATCATCTTTGAAATGCTTCAGAGTCTCTATTATTAGGTTGTCTTTGAGAACGATGTTGTCGCGTATCAATCGCACCTTCGCATTCTTGGCTACGTGCCCGCTACTGACATAACAGCCGGCCACTGTTCCAACTCGCGAAATCTTAAATGTTGCTCTGACCACCGCTCTGCCGATGCTTTTCTCTTGCTCTTCCGGCTCAAGCAGACCGACCATTGATTTTTGTAAATCTTCCGTTATACGGTAGATTATATTGTAGAGTCTTATCTCAACACCTTCAGCTTCCGCAATCTTGGCTGCACGCTCGTCACTGACTACGTTAAAACCGATAATAATTGCGTTCGACGCTTCAGCAAGCACGACATCACCTTCAGTAATTCCACCTGTTGCTGCGTGCAAAATTTTAATTTTCACTTCGTCTGTGCTGAGCTCGGATAAATATTTCGTCAAAACGTCAACCGAGCCCTGCACATCAGCCCGGATGATAAGATTCAACTCTTCTGTTTCGCCCGCCTCTATCTGGCTGAATAAATTATCCAGCGTTATTTGCGACCGCTCTGCCAGGGAACTTTCTCTCGAGTGTATCTGGTTTTCCTCTGCAGAGGCCTTGGCCCGATTGATGTCATCCAGGCAGTAAAATCTATCGCCCGCCTGAGGGACATCGCTAAGTCCCGTTATCTCTACAGGCGTGGAGCTTGCGGCTGTCTTGATATTCTTACCGAAGCTGTTTTTCAGCATTTTTACTCTGCCGTAGGCCCCGCCGGCCAATACCACATCGCCTTTACTTAACCGACCCTCTTTTATTAACAGCGTTGCCACCGGACCCTGTTGCGGTGATATCTTCGCCTCAACAACCCACCCTGTTGCGGGGATTGTGTCGTCGGCCTCGATTTCGAGCAATTCAGCTACGTAATCGAGGGATTCAAGCAAGTCGTTTATACCCTCACCCGTAATTGCACTGGTTTTCACAACTTCGGTGTTGCCTCCCCATTCAGTTGGTGGCAATCCATGTTCAGACAACTGAGCGTAAATACGATTTACATCGCAGCCGGGCAGGTCTATTTTATTCAATGCAACAATAATCGGCACACCTGCCGCTTTACCGTGCGCTATCGCCTCCAGAGTTTGGGGCATTACCCCATCGTTGGCGGCAACCACCAGAACCACGACGTCGGTCATATTGGCGCCCCTGGCACGCATAGCAGTAAATGCCTCGTGTCCAGGAGTATCAAGAAATGTCACCTTCTTATCGTCCCATGTAATTTCAGATGCACCGATGTGCTGCGTGATACCACCCGCTTCGCCGGCCGCTATCTGAGTCGAACGGATTTTATCAAGCAGGCTGGTCTTGCCATGATCAACGTGCCCGAGCATTGCAGCCACCACCGAGCGTTTCTTGAGATTTTTTCTCTCGCGTTTTTCAAATTCATCCCGTATCTGTTCCTCAAGCGTGGTTTTGTATTCAATAACCAGCTCGGTATCGAACTCTAAAGCGACCAGCTCGGCAACATCGTTGCTTATAATTTGATTGGCCGTAGCCATTATACCCTGCTGCATTAATTTGCTGATAATGTCTCCTGATTTAACCGCCATAGCTGCGGATAAGTCCTTTACCATAATCGGTTCACTGATGACGGCCTTTTGCGGCCTGACAACCACAGGGGCTTCCACATGAGACTTGGAAGCGATTTTCCGCATCGGTCTTAAACGCAGCCCTTCGCCGCCAGCCGCAGTAAGCCGGGCTTGTCTTTCTTCAATATCTCTTTGACGCCATTTGCTGATTAGTCTGGATTTCCTTGGTGCTTCCACCTCTTGCTCATCTCGCCGGCGCCCATGTGTTCTCTCTTTGTACCGCTTTGGCTCTCCTTTAATTCCCTTGGTCGAAAGGGGGACGAAATCTTCCTCTTCTTCTTCACTATACATCAACGGCTCGGTAATTGGCTCATCATATCTGGGTTTCGGTCGCCGTAACGGCTCCGGTGCTTCGATTCGGACTACCTGTGGGCCGCTTAGTCGAGGCGGCTCGGGCTTCTTCAAAATCGGCCCGGCTGGAAGTATCGGTTCCGGCTCCTTCTTTTTTGGCTCCTCTGCTACAACCGTTGCAGCTTCCTGCTTGCCCTCTATAGCTTCTGTTGTCTTATCGGCCGGGAGTTCGGCTGTTAGGTCAGCGGTCTCAATAGCTTCACTGGTCGGCCTGGCTTTCTTGGCCGCTTTTACTTTCTTTGTCGGCTCTTTTTGCTTTACCCTCTTTTTAATCCGAGCCTTCTTCAGGTCAACCTTCTCGGCCACCTCAATTGATGTGGTGCTCTCACCTTCACTGAACCACTCCCGAATAGTCGCTGCCAGACCGGCAGATATCACCGACATATGGTTCTTAACGTCCAGACCCTCATCCTGACACTTCTTCACAATGGCAGTGCTTTTTACTCCAAGTTCCTTAGCCAAAAGGTAAACTCTTGTAGTTGCCATAAAGCATTTTTGGGTTTTTGCTGCTGAGTCAACAACCAGCAGAAAACTAAAAATTCAAAACCCTATTGTTCATCTTCTGCTTTCTTTGTCTGCTCAACTAATTCTCTTTCTGCCTGTTTTTGTTTCGATTCAGCAGCTATGCGTTTTGCTTCTTCTTCTGCTGCTGTAACCAGTTTCTCAGCGACATCAGAGTCAATGTTCAATTCGCTAATCAGCGGCTCAGTCCCAATATCTTCCATATCCAGAACGGATATAACACCCAGTGCTATCAGCTTGTCAACCACAGCATCGTCAGCGGCTTTTACAGTTTTGACACAGTTTGTCAACTGTTCGATTCCCTGGTTGTATTCATCCGGCGTAAGTATATCTATATCCCAGCCGGTTAGTCTGGCAGCTAATCGGACATTCTGGCCGTGTTTTCCAATAGCCAGACTAAGCTGGTCCTCATCTACAACGACTGTGGCTCGACCAAGTTCAAAGCACAGAACAATCTCGCTGACCTTTGACGGCATCAGGGCATTTGCCACGAGCACCTGAGACGACTCGTTCCAGCGAACAATATCTATTTTCTCTCCGCCTAATTCATCAACTATGTTTTTTATTCTACTGCCCCGCACACCCACACAGGCGCCAACCGGGTCAACCTTCTCATCAAACGAAGTGACTGCGACCTTAGTTCGGTAGCCCGCCTCTCGTGCCAGCGATTTGATTTCGATAATCTTCTCACTAATCTCCGGAACCTCTAACTCAAACAACCGACGAATAAAATCAGGATGCGTTCTGGACAGAATAATTTTGACCTGACTGGAAGTCTCTTTAACATCGAGAATCAGACATCGAATTCTCTCCCCCGGCCGATGAGTCTGCCCCATTATTTGTTCGCCTTTTGGCATAAATCCTTCTGTCCAATGGTCCAGATTAACGATAAGTGTTCCGCCTTCGTAACGAACAGCTGTGCCACTTATGATTTGTCCTTTTCGCTGGACGAACTCTGCATAGATACTATCTCTCTCATCAGCTCGTATCTTCTGTATCATTACCTGCTTGGCGGTCTGAGCTGGAATCCGACCGAGTTGCCTTATATCGATTTGTTCACCACTCTTAAAAGTCGCAACTTCTCCGCTGTTCCTATCGATATGGACGACTATTTCGCTGTCCGGCTCACCAAAATGCTTTCTGACCGCCGAGACCATGGCTTCTTCGAGGTCAACAAATATAGATTCCCTGTCAATGTTTTTATCGTGTGCGATATTATCGACGATTCTTATCAATTCCTGACTCATTACCTTTGTTTTTCCTATCCGGCGACAATTTCTTTTTTCTTGCCAACCCAGCGCTTATATAAATGCTGGATAAAAAAAGTGGAAACTATATAAGCTTCCACTTCAAAAACACACAGGACGAATCGAGGTTGTAGTCTGTCTTTACACTACATCAGTTGCCTCCGATAGCAGTACCTCGTTTGCATCCCAACACTGAAGCAGAAACAACATCTCAAAGCCACCATATGCGCAGAAAGCGCAGCTGCTCAAGCCAGTTGTTCCTCTACTCTGCACTTTTCGCTAATCCTGTTAATATCATTTTAAGAGTCTCTTTAGCTTTGGTAGCTGTTAATTCCTACAACTAAACCATTTATTCTAATCGTCAAACTTGTTAATGGCAATAATTTTTTCGACAAATTTGTGTGATTTTTGACCCGAATCCGTCCAAAAACAAATATCTAACTGCCAAAAATAACCAAAAACCAGAAAAACAGGCATGCTGGAGCTAAACGTAAGTCCTTAATTTATCGATGGTTGTAAAAAAATCTGTCATAAGTTGCGAATACACAAAGACATACGAAAAAAAATCGACCAAAACCGATGGTAGTTGCGCGCAAAAATCCGAATTTTTAAAATTTTTTTTATTCGTTTCTGCTTAATCACTTAGCGAAATTCACGCTTCAAAAAATTTCTCACTTTTCGATACTTTCGCGCAAGTCCAGCCAATATTGGAAGGCCACTGTTGGCCGGAATACAGAAGTCAGAAGACAGAATACAGGAGGCAGGAGATAGAAGACGGAGGATGGAAGACAGACGAGAGAAGATGGACGAGAGATGAAAGTGTGAAAAATACGAAGCACGAAACTCTAAATCCTAAACAATATCGAATTACCAAAACCCAAATTGCCAAAACAGTTTGGAACATTTGAAATTGGTCTTTTGGACTTGTTTCGAGTTTAGATATTCGAATTTAGAATTTCCGGTGAATTTTCATCGCACAGGGGGTAGGGTCATTAAGGTCGATTTCTCAATAACAATTCCCGACAAGTTGGGCCGGCCGTTCGTTTGGCTTGCGCTATTGTATCGCCGCCTCCGCTATGGCTATCCATTTCGGCGAATCCCTTTAACACAGGGCAAATACGCCATCGTTGACCCAGAAGATTATGAGCGATTAAATAAGCACAAATGGTACACTTCCAAGAGCAATAACGGTTTTTATGCTTGCCGAAACATCAGAATTGCTAAAAACAAGCGCCTCTATATCAAGATGCACCGCGAGATTATAAATCCTCCCTTTCCTTTTGTCGTTGACCATATCAACCATAATGGTCTGGACAATCGAAAGGCCAATCTTAGGCCGGCAACATTTGTACAGAATGGCATGAACAAGCTATTTTTCAAGCTAAAAACCTCTTATTCAAAATACAATGGGGTAACCTGGCGCAAAGACATAAAGAAATGGCGTGCCCAGATTGGCTTTAATGGAAAACGTATTAATCTCGGCTATTTCGATTCTGAGATTGAGGCCGCAAGGGCCTACGACGAGGCGGCGAAAAAATATCACGGAGAGTTTGCGGTTTTAAATTTTAAATCCCAAAATCCATAACTGCCCCTGTGTAGAAATTGGTATATTATTGTTCTTTAGATACGAACCCTGTGGATAAACCACAGGGCTTTCGGAGAGTGAAAAATGCAAAAGGTTTTGGGGTATATGCTGACTTGGACAACCTATGGCAACTGGTTGCAGGGAGACAGACGCAAATACGTCAAAAACGGCCAAATACTCGACCCTAATCCTTCGCTGGAGAAGAAAAATAAGGAAAATATGAAGTATCCGAAGGTATCGTTGACTATTACACAAAGAGAAATCATCAAAAAGGCCATAATTGAGGAATCTGCCGTGTTAAACCAGAGGATTTACGCAATTGCTGTCGGAAGAAATCATATCCATTTGGTAACGGATTGTAATTTTATTTCAGCTGCTTCCGCAGTGAGTCATTACAAAAATGCAGCAAGGCTGGCTATTGAAAGTAATGGTTTTGTCAGCAGGTTGTGGACGAAGGGATTTAGTGTTCGTTATTGTTTCGATAAAAACCAGTTAAACAAGTTAATCCAATATGTAACCCGCCATAACTCCAAAAGCCCTCGGGTTTATCCCGGGGGTTAATGTCCACCGGTTTATCCGGTGGGTTAATGTTCATACCACCGGTTTATCCCGTGTGTTAATATCCCAATCCAGAAGCCCACCGATTCATTCGGTGGGTTAATGTTCATACCGCCGGTTTATCCCGTGTGTTAATATCCCAATCCAGAAGCCCACCGATTCATTCGGTGGGTTAATGTTCATACCGCCGGTTTATCCCGTGGGTTAATATCCCAATCCGGAAGCCCACCGATTCATTCGGTGGGTTAATGTTCATACCGCCGGTTTATCCCGTGGGTTAATATCCCAATCCAGAAGCCCACCGATTCATTCGGTGGGTTAATGTTCCCTCGGCTTTATGCCGGGGGTTAATATCTTTTGCTGCTTTTGCTGCGAAAAAATATCATAGAGAATTTGCGGTTCTGAATTTTAACGATAGTAAATAATAAATTGAATTTACTCCAGATACATAGAATATTCCAATTAGATTTTTTACCGGGATTTTTTAGCCTTTCTTCTCCTCTTCATTATACTCCTAAGAGCTTTTTTTGGAATGTACTCACGAATATCAATCTCCTTGTTCTTCTTATATAGTAAGTCAAAAATTTCTATATACTCTTTCATAAATTCATTTGGTGTTTGATAATTTCTAACTTCAAACAAAATATCCCCATGACAATTCCGTAAACATTTTCCGCCACCACAGGGACATAAGGTATGGCCTCTATAATTGTCGTCAGCAAGTATCCTTAAGAGTCCCAATACATGCCAATCATCCTGAACAGAGAACAACTCTTTGTAGTATTCCAGTATGCCTTCTGGGCCATGCGTTAATTCACCGAAAGGCATTATCCCATATTTCCCTTTGAAGCTATGTGAGAACAAAAAACACACAACCTGTGCTCTGACGAACCAAAGCAGATTACGTTCTTGTGCAAATGTCCTTTTAACAGCCAGAGGCGCTCCGAGACAGAGTGTCCCATCTGATGAATAAACGTGATTATCCTTATCCCGCGGAATCCTGCTGGCAGTTTCCTTTACTGTAGGAGGCCTCTGAGGATAATCGTCAGGAATTAACATCTCGATATCATAATCGTCCTTAATGGTTTTTCCGTCATGACTGCAAGTAAAACTCAGATTACCAGCTACAATGAATTTTCCTTTCCCGTTCTTGTCCAAACGGAGATCCGAAAATACACTCTGTAGTTGATTAAAATGCTCCATTATCAGTGTATCTTTATTCTCATCGGTTGACATCAACATGCCCATGGCTTATTAGGCTTTGAAGAAAAAGTGACCTCAGGATAAGTTTTGCTTTTAGCTCGTAAGGGTTCGAGCTTGGCTATTGCAGTTCCTACCACTCCTGTACCCAAAATCGGGGCAAGAGATTCCTTTATTCCTGATAAGTCTCTTTGTTTGATGGCAGCATCCAAATCGGCCTTTAACTTGTCGAGCCAAGACAAAAATGCCTTCGGCAGGTTTTCATCTTCATTCCATTTGTCAGCGAAATTCTCATCTGGATTAGTTGGGTTGGGAATGTAGTACCTTCCATATTGACCTTTGATGTTTTCCAGATTGGTCATGCCGTTAATAATGCTAAAAAGTGCATCAAAAAGGTCAGCTTCGTTTTGATAAGCGTGTGCTGCAAGAGTTGTAATAATGATTGAAATAGGTTTGTAGTCTTTGTCGTTAAAATGTACATTGCGATGTCTTTTAAGAAGTTGAACAGACCTTTGTAAGGGTGTTCTAACTTTCCAATCTGATACGTCTTCGACGTTAGCTCGCATTGATTCCGCAAGAGCTGTTTTACGCTTTTCAAAAACAGCTTGCATCCTGTCAACAAACCAGCGTGCATAACCCTTGGGATTGCTTTTCTGCCATAACCTTAGCTTTTTGTCTGTGATAAGGATACAATCATTTAATTTTTCATAGTCTGGTATAGCTGGGAGGATGTCCATGTGAAATTCATTGGCATAGTCCAGTGTCCAACAGCGCCTGCCTTCCTCAAGCATCTTTTTGTATGTCTCATTTTCTTTGAGCCGACTACCGACCATCTCCTTCAATTCCGCTTGAGTTATATTATCTTTGTCAATTTCCAAATGACAGACAAGGTCGATGTCATATTCATCACCGTCGTTGATGGGCTTAACCATTGTCCCAAGTCTAAATGACCCTTGAGGGTAAATGATGGGTTTGTAAATGTGTAGCTTTGAATCATTAGCATCAAGCCATTTGCCGATAGCTTCGTACCTTACTACAGCTTCTTCGTATTTTGATTCCGGGATGTCCAGCGAATCGGCTATATTTGCCAAGATTTGGCTAAATTGTTGTTTTTGTGTTTCCGTGTACATAATTTTAGCTCCTAAAGTTATTTTGTCTTATTTTTATTTTCTAAATCCAACACCGGTGTGAACCCGCCGATACTTCTGTTTTGTTCATATACTTTTATTGGCAAGTCCGCTTTGGGCATCCAGACCCGTCCTATTTCAACAGCAATAGAAACCGGAACAGCAGGAAACAGGTGAATTACTTTTGTTTCTCCATGGTTTGCTTTTATTTGGTTAAGCAACTTCCTAAACGCAGTTCGGAACATTTGAAGTTGAAGTCGACTTTTCAGAAAATCATTATTGGGATGTTCGACAGTCATTGACCAGACCGAATGCGGTTCCTTGAGGATCTTAGTTATTCTATCATTGATTATTGTAGCACTTAGTGACAAAATCAAAACTGGTGTACCATCAAAAGTATTCGGTTCAGTGATAATGTATTTAAATCTGTCTGGGTGCTCTTGCCATTTCCAATCCGCTGGTTCTCTGTGCAGTTGGTAAACATCAGCCGCGGGGATGTCAGACAGAAGCCTTCCGAACTCCATCAGTAGCGGCTGTGGTGCTATAGCAAAAATAGAAAAATGATTTATTTCACTACTTGCCAAACGGGCTTTAACACGTTCGTCAAATTGACGTATAAGATGTTCTTGTTCAATGTCCCAGTATTGCTCCTCGTGATCTTGAAATGAACTATTTTTCAGACTCAATTCTATTGCACGCGTTTCTGCTGGGTATCTTTCTGAGACCATTGCCACAGAAGCTTTTTCGTAACTCAGGGGAGCATTCTGACGGCCTATATTCGCTCCGTAAAGAAGAATATGGCTCTGTTTGTCCTCATTGATTGAAGTGAGTATCTCAATACGCTTTTCATGCTTGCGCTTCATCTCCCTAAGGCGTTCTACCGGGTGGCCATCAATATCTTCTTTGTCGATAAGCCGATGGTGCTCATCGCACATAAGCATAAGGTTGGATATATCTCTTTGTAGTTTCTCGGATAGCTTTGCATTACCGCGGGGTCCGTTTGGCTGATCTGCAATGATATGGGCAATGTATGCCGTATTGAATTCAGCTTTGGTCAAAGAATCAAGCCAAAGTGGTTTATTACAGCCTTCGTATTCACATCGACCAGCCGCCTTACCCCAAAGCAAGTATCTTGTTTTGTCTGGAATATCTGAAATTGACATAATTTTCTCAACAGTAATAACTACTTCCGTATATTCTCAAAACAGTGCAATTCTCGTGCCAGCTGTGTTTTTATTGGACGAATATCTTCCTAAGTTTCTGCTATTAAAAGATTTATATTCTAATTGTGCGACTAAGCGTCTCCTTACAAGAATATCTCCACCTGCCAATGTGGCAGAAGTTGGTAGTGAATATCAGGAATTGGAAATTCAAAATCAACAAAATCTGTGTAATCCATGCCACGAAGGCCGGAAGATATGCTACAAAACCGGAGCCAAGCGTAGTACTAATTTTCCTTCTATAATGGTTATTTTCTTCAGCAGAATCTTTTTATCCTCAACGGTAAAAACCGGGTCGAACGGCTCATCATTTAATAGCGAACCTGCTACCTTGGCCCGCCAATCCTCTGTGTCTATGGGCATGCTCATAATCTGCTGAGTGTACATCCTCCTGGCTATTATCCGGGCGAGGGGCGTAATATTCATAGCACCAATTTTCACCTTCGCCGCCTGCAGATTCAAGAGTCCCTGTTCGTCAATTTGTGGCTCCAGCCCAAAGGTAACAACAAGCTCTACGCCCTTCATATCTGCCAATGCCATCAATTCAATGCAGCCGGGCTCAAAATGCACTACCGGTGAAGAAAGCTTTATACTTTCAGACTCCTGTGACCAGCTAACGATTGCTTCGTTTAGTTCCTTCTCAATAACAACCACCTCGAACGGCTCCTGGAGCTGTGCACCGTTGTAAATTTCAGACGATAGATATGTCAGGTATGGATGAACCCTGTCCGGCCTGTTGCCGGCGCCAGCAGGGTCATAACTGGCCGGCTTGTATAGCAATAAAGCAAGGATAACAGCCGCTACTGCCAAATCAACCAAAAGCCAATAGCGTTTCTTGAACTTCCTTTTTTTATGTGTTTTCAAATCTGCCTTTGTTTTCATATTTATAACTTGCTCAAAATCATTTTTATGATTATAGTATTTTAGATGTCGAAGAAAAAGATATTTCTAATCCTGTATCATTCAGGCGTTAGAGTAAGCTCAATTGATGTAGAATAGATTGCTATGAAAGGATTTGATTAATGGCAGACCATTTTGCTGACCGTCTCTGCGATGCCGTAAAGAACATGAAAACCTCATTAATCGTGGGATTGGATCCTGTTTACAGCCGGCTCCCGCCAGAGATAATAAGCCATCGCAATATGAACGACGAGTTTGATGCCGCCGCTGCGGTGGATGCTATCTTTGATTTTTGCACGCAGACAATGCGAATCGTCGCACCGATGGTCCCGGCGTTGAAGATAAACATTGCATTTTTCGAAAAGTATCTTTGGGAGGGCCTGGAGACTTACTACGCATTGATTTCCGAAGCCGACGATTTAGGCATAGAGATAATCGGCGATGTAAAACGCGGCGACGTAGGCCACACTGCTGAGCTTTACGCCGCCGCTCATCTGCAGAATCCGGAATTAACCGGCCTGGAGGATACTCTCGCTCCCGATGCTATAACCATCAATGGTTACTTTGGAAAAGACGGCATTGTCCCTTTTGCAGATATGGCCAACAGTCAGGGAAAGGGCGTATTCGTGTTGATTCGCACAAGCAATCCTTCAGCCGAATCTATTCAGGATTTTGTTGGTGCCGACGGTCAAAGAATGTACGAAAAGCTCGCCGAAACGGTCAATCAAATCGCTGCCGAGGAGCAGCGTATCGGCAAAAATGGCTATAGTAATGTAGGAATGGTAGTAGGCGGCACCTCTCCTGACGTAACAACCATATTGCGGCAAAAGTATGATAAGGTATGGTTTCTTGTCCCCGGCTACGGCTCACAGGGTGCATCTGCTGCTGACTGTGTGCGGTTTTGTAAACCCAACGGCACCGGAGCTTTAATTAACGCATCGCGCTCGATTATCTACGCCTATGAAAAGCCAAAATACAAAGACCAGTTCGGAGATGACTGGAAAAGATGCATTGAGCAGGCCGTCATTGATGCAAAGGTCGATTTGGCAAACGCAATGCAGACCCTGATATGAACAAGGAATTTTTAACCGGCAAAAATGTTTTGGTGATGGGTCTTGGGCGTTTCGGCGGCGGGGTCGATGCCGCTAAATTTGTTGCAAGTGCCGGTGCAAAAGTAGTAATAACAGATTTGGCTTCGTCACAAAAGCTAATCGATTCTATTAACCAGCTTCGGGAATTTCCTGATATAGAATTTCATCTCGGATCTCACAACTCTATCGATTTTGAAAAAGCCGATATTATTGTAGTAAATCCTGCAGTTGCACCAGACAATGATTTTCTGGAAATTGCCCGCCGGCACAACAAATTTATCACATCCCAGATAAACATCTTTTTTGAGCTCTGTCCCGCAACAATAATCGGCATAACAGGGGCAAACGGCAAAAGCACAACTACTGCCCTCACCGCTCACCTGCTCAGAAATACGAGAGACGAAAGACGAGAGACGAGGGACGAAAGTGTCTGGCTTAGCGGCAATATCGGCAATGAGCCGTTATTAATCATATTAGACCAAATCAAGCCCAATGATTTAGTTGTGCTGGAATTATCCAGCTTTCAACTCGAGCAATTAGCCCAAATCAAAAAAGCACCGCAAATTGCACTATTGACGAACCTTACCCCAAATCATCTCGACCGTTACGGCGCATTTGCTGATTATTGCACCGCCAAAGAAAACATCTTCAAGTATCAAAAGCTGGACGATAAATTCCCTGCTGTCTCTATATTCAATGCCGAGGACAAAATCGCCGCCGAATGGTTTGAAAGATACAAGAAAGACTCAGGCAGAACCTGTATCAGATTTTCAACCGAAGATACAGGTGAAGAAATCCGCGGGAGCTTCCCATTGCCGGGCCGAGCTAATCTTTCGAACCTCGCTGCCGCTGTCACTATCGCCCGATACTTCGGCATTGACGACAAGCAGATTGAAAATGCCTTGCCGCACTTTAAGCCGCTGCCTCATCGTCTCGAACTTGTATCAGAGATTAACGGCGTCAGGTGGTACAACGACTCGAAGGCAACCACACCACAAGGTGCAATAAGCGCCCTGGAGGCCTTTGACCGGCCGATAATTATCATTGCTGGCGGATACGACAAAAACATACCCTTTGATGAATTCGGCCAGAAAATAGCCGAAAAAGCCAAAGCAGCTATTTTGCTTGGCCAAACCGCTTCAAAAATCGCAGATGCAATACGCAAGACACAAGACTCAAGACTCAAGACCCAAGATTCAAAACTCAAGACACACATTGATATTGTCAACTCATTGGCCGAAGCGGTCAACTTAGCCAACCAGCTCGCAGAATCCGGCGATGTCGTCTTGCTAAGCCCAGCTTGCGCCAGCTATGATATGTTTGATAACTTCGAGCAGCGCGGCAAACAATTTTGCAGCCTCGTGCACCAAATCAGTAGTTGAACAATAGGAACATAGTCACCCAGAAAGCGATTTTACCTTTTACGAAAAAATTCCTTGAGTCCTATGATAATTGCACAAACCTCTGTAAAATTTGAGAGATAAAGACTTAAAAGAATCTATTGAGATTGAACATAAGTTCAACCCCCATAAATAGATACAATTTTTTCTATTATAGGAGGCCGCCTAAAAAATCTGTTTTTTTCTGAAAATAGTTGACGGCATTAACATAAGTTGATACTATGTATTACATAGTATTTATAACAAGGTATATTAAAGTATGAAATCAAGAACCCAATATCGAAAAGGTTGTGCCAGAACATTGGTCCTAAAGCTTCTTTCAGAACGACCTATGTATGGCTACGAAATTGCAATAACTCTGGCTCAACGAAGTGAAAATGTCTTTTCACTGGAGCAAGGGACGCTGTATCCATTGCTGTATTCATTGGAAAGAAAAGAAATGATTCACATCAGCAAAAAAATAAAAGATAAAAAAACCAGCCGAACACGCCTTTATTATTCGCTGACTAAGAAAGGCAAGGAGACTCTTGAGCAAGATTTAGCAACGTGGGCAGATATCGAAAAGGGAATGTCTTTAATATTGAGGGCTTCATATGTTAATTGTTGAACGGTACCTTGACCGAATAATGGAAATTGCTGATTTGACACGAAAAGACGAAAAGCGAGTTCGTGAAGAGCTGGAAGTTCATATGCAAGAAATGCTAAACGCCGGAGAAAAATCCGGCCTGACAGAAAGCGAGGTTATGACTATGGTTGAGAAAGAATTTGGTAATCCAGAAGAATTAGGAAAAATGATTGCCAGGGCAAGGGGCAAATTCCGAACATATTTAAAGAAACAGGCAAGAAAGTTACCGATTTGCATTGTGGCGGCAGTTGCACTTGCATTTGCAATAAGGGCTGCGGCATTTGAGCCTTTTCGTGTTACTACAGACGCTGTTTCCCCAATAGTCCCCAAAAGTTCAAGAGTTTTGGTCAACAAACTTACCAGTAGCTTCAAAGTAAATGATGTCATAGTTTTTCATCAAGAAAAGCAAGCAATGGTGGGTATTGTAAAGGAAATTGACGAAGATAGAGGTGGGGTGATGGTAGGCAGAAAAAACCAGGAAGATACGTTTGTAAGAAAAGATAAAATCGTTGGTAAAGCTTTTTTTCTTTACTCTTTTTCTCTGTAGAACAGGCCGTCAAAATTGCAAATCGGTAAGCTAAATGTGGCGATATCGCACTTTTACGCCCTGCCTGTGCAAGCTACGATATGTTTGAAAATTTCGAGCAGCGCGGCCGAGAGTTTACTAAACTCGTGCAAGAAATAGCCACGAAGATGCAAAGGCACAAAAAACACAAAGAAAATTAACCACGAATTTACACGAATTAACACGAAATTGTCAGACACAGATTCCTTCGACAAGCTCAGGACGAAGTAACACGGATTTACACTGATAATTTTTCGCCACGAAGGTCATCCAAGGGGCTACGGAGGACAAGCAGAGAACACAGGGTTTC
>Ga0299912_10000275_pt1 | contig 47958 bp, 43 predicted proteins | sample RVTome_2_FD_207667 | JGI IMG/M metagenome (GOLD analysis project Ga0299912, IMG submission 207667) | Soil microbial communities from uranium-contaminated site in the Upper Colorado River Basin, Wyoming, United States - RVT95D214 (version 2) ... | reverse complement strand
GGGCCAGGTTGCGGGTGCGCTTCTTGGAAAACATGTCGGCGACCTTGATCTTGTAGAAGTCGGCGACGGTTTTCTGGATGTTCTCGATCGAGACGATGCGCGAGGTCGATGCAATCAGGTCGCGCAGCGCCTCTTTCACCAGTTCCAGCGAAATCGGTTTTTCGTGGAAGCGCGAAAACGCGATCACCCGTTTCAACGCACCTTCGAGTTCGCGCACATTGGAACGCACCTGCTTGGCGATGAAGAAGGCGACGTTCTCGTCGAGCTTGATGTTTTCCGCCTGCGCCTTGGCCAGGAGGATGGCGACCCGCATTTCAAGTTCCGGGGGCTCGACGGCCACCGTCAGGCCCCAGGCAAAGCGTGATTTCAGGCGATCGTCCAGTCCGGTGATTTCCTTGGGAAAGGTGTCGCAGGTGATGACGATCTGCTTCTTGTTCTCGATCAGCGAGTTGAAGACGTAGAAAAACTCTTCCTGGGTGCGGTCTTTCTTGGCCAGGAACTGGATGTCGTCGATCAGCAGTAAATCCAGCGACATGTAGCGTCGCTTGAGATCGTCGAACTGCTTGTTCAGATACGCCTTGACCACGTCGTCCACATAATCGTTGGCGTGGATGTAGCTGATGCGGGCTTCGGGGTTGGCCTGGCGCACGGTGTTGCCGATCGCCTGCAGCAGGTGGGTTTTGCCCAAGCCTACGCCGCCGTATACAAAAAGCGGGTTGTAGGCGACACCGGGGTTATCCGCAATCTGCAACGCGGCGGCACGCGCCAGCTGGTTGGCGCGGCCAGACACGAAGTTGTCGAAATTGAAACCCGGATTGATCCGCAGGCCGATCTGGGCCGGTGCTGCGACGGCGGCTGCAGCAGGCGCGGGATTCGAGGAGGCGGCCGGGGAGGAAGCGCGCGGCGCGCCGGTTTTCTTCCCGAGCGCATAGGTGATGGCCACCGGGCGTGCATAAAATTCCTGCGCCCAGGCATCGATATGCTCGGCAAATTTTTCCCGCACCCAGTCCATTACGAAATGATTGGGCGCCAGAATGCGGACGTCGCCGCCCGTGTCATCCAGAACCAGGGGCTTGATCCATGTGCTGAATTGCTGCTGGGTCAGGTTGGCGCGGAAGCGCTCTTGGCAAAGGTCCCAGAAGGAATCCATAGTCGAGGGGTGGGAGGCATAAAGCTGCATGGGATTCGATCGCGAATCTTACTCTCCTTCGACCGGGTTATCCACAGGCAAAATTGCGCCCGGCCCTGTCCAGCCTGTCAGGATGAACTTGACATCTCCCCCCGGGGGCAGGTCTAATACGCGGTTTTTCAACAGATTTTTTTGTGTTTGGCCACCCGGCTTCGGCGGGATGTGGTCAACGCCAGCCAGAAAGGATAAGCCATGAAACGCACATACCAGCCTTCCACCGTCCGTCGCAAGCGCACCCACGGTTTCCGTGCCCGCATGAAAACCAAGGCAGGCCGTGCCGTGATCAATGCACGTCGCGCAAAAGGCCGCGCGCGTCTGGCTGTCTAATCGACACGCAACCCAAGCAGGCGGGAGGCGTGCGCCTGCGCGACGCGCGCCTGGTCGAGAAGGCAGACTTCGATCGGGTGTTTGCCGACAACCAGCGCGCCCGGACCGACTTTGTCCTGGTGATGGTGCGCCCCAATCAGGTGGGCTATCCGCGCTTGGGAATGGTGATTGCCAAGCGCCTGCTTGCGCGCGCGGTGGATCGCAATCGCGTCAAGCGCTGCGTTCGCGAAAGCTTCCGCCAGGTTTTGCCGGAACTGCCCGCTTGTGATTTCGTCGTGCGCCTGATTGCCAAACCGGTGCCAGGCGATGAGTCGCGAGATCTGTCACGCACGTTTAAACGTGCCGGTCATCGGGCCATGGCAAAATGGCCCAGCGCTCCGGCAGGCGAAGCCATACCGGAATTCTCCCCCAACTAAACGCGTCCCGTCTCATGGATAACCAGCGGCTGATTCTTTTCATCGTCTTTTCCTTCTCGCTGCTTTTGTTGTGGGAGGCTTGGCAGGATAAAAACGCACCGGCGCCGGTTGCCCCCAGCACGACGAGTGCGCCGGCCACCAGCGCCCCGACACCCAGCCAGGCACTGAACGCGCCCGTTGCAACACCGGCACAGACCGGCTTTGCCACGGGCCCGCGCGCCGTGGTGGAAACCGATGTGTTGCGCGCCACCATCGATTCCAATGGCGGCGACCTGCGCGAACTGTTGTTGCTGACATACCGCGAGACGGAAGACAAGAACCAGATATTCACGCTGTTCGAGGACGCCAAGACCCGGCCCTATCTGGCGCAAAGCGGATTGGTCGGCGAAGGCTTGCCGACACACCGCAGCGCATTTCAGCTGAATCCCGGCACCTACCGCCTGGCTGGCGGCGCGGCGCAACTGGAAGTGCCGCTGGTGTGGAGCGATCCCGCCACCGGCGTGCGCGTTGAAAAAACCTATATTTTCAAGCGCGGCAGCTATCAGATTGCGGTCAGAACCCGCGTCATCAACGGCGGCAGCCGGCCCATCGATCTCACCCCTTACTACCAGTTCACCCGTCACGGCGAAGCGCCGCGCGGCGAATCGTTCTTTCTCTATACCTACACCGGCGCGGCGTTCTATACCGACGCGAAGAAATTCCAGAAGGTTAAGTTCAAGGACATCCAGGAAGGCAAGGCCGATTTCGAAAAGACCGCCAACAACGGCTGGGTCGGGATGGTGCAGCATCATTTCGTGTCCGCCTGGCTGCCTGAGGGCAGCGTCAAGCGCGAGTACTACACTCGCGCACTGGGCGACGGCCTGTACTCTGCGGGGGTGATTCTGGCCGAGGGCACGCTTGAACCCGGCCAGCAGAAGACCTTCACCGTGCCGCTGTATGCCGGACCGCAATCCCAGATCGTGCTGGAAAAGACCGCACCGGGACTCGAACTGTCGCGCGACTATGGCTGGCTGACGCCGCTGGCCTACCCGATTTTCTGGTCGCTGGAAAAGATCGAGCGCATTGTCGGCAACTGGGGCTGGGCCATCATCATTCTGACCATCCTCATCAAGCTGGCGCTGTATCCGCTGTCGGCGGCGGGCTACAAGTCGATGGCCAAGATGAAGAAGCTGACGCCGCGCCTGCAAAAGCTGAAGGAAACCTACGGCGACGACCGCGCCAAGCTGCATCAGGCGATGGCGGAAATGTACAAGACGGAGAAGATCAATCCGCTCGGCGGCTGCCTGCCGATCCTGATCCAGATTCCGGTGTTCATCGCGCTGTACTGGGTGCTGCTGGCGGCGGTTGAAATGCGCGGTGCGCCGTGGCTGGGCTGGGTCACCGACCTGACCGCGCCCGATCCCTGGTACATCCTGCCGGTCGTGATGGGCATCACCTCGATTCTGCAGGTGAAACTCAACCCGCAGCCGATGGACCCGATGCAGGCCAAGATCATGATGATCATGCCGATCGCGTTCACCGTGATGTTCGTGTTCTTTCCGGCCGGCCTGGTGCTGTACTGGGTGGTCAACAATATCCTGTCGATCGCGCAGCAATGGGCAATCAACCGGCAGGTCGAAGGTGCGCCGGCCCGCAAAACCAAGGGCTAGTTCAAAACCAGGGTGTCGAGCCGCTCCGGCTCGTGCACCCAGTAGCCCTGCACGTAATCCACGCCCAGGGCTTTCAGCCAGGCATACGTTGCTTCGCTGTCGACATATTCGGCGATGACCTTGAGCCCGAGGGCATGGGCGACATCCACCATGGACGCGGTCAGCGCCTGGTCGGTCTTGTCGGTGAGAATGTTGCGGATATAGATGCCGTCGATTTTCAGGTAGTCCAGCGGCAGGTTGCGGATGTAGCCATATGAGCTGTAGCCGCTGCCAAAATCATCCAGTGCGATCCGGCACCCCAGTTTGCGCAATTTTCGCAGGGCGCGCGCGGCGACATCCAGGTTGTCGATCGCGGCCGTTTCCGTCACTTCAAGGATGAGTTTTTTCGCCAGATGCGGGCGCCCGGAAAACAGGCGCACCATCTCGTCGACATGCGCCTGCCGGGTCAGACAGGCGCCGGACAGGTTGATCGACAGGCCGCTCAGTTGGTCCAGCGCGGACGCATTGCGATCCATCCATTCGATCACGGACTGCAGCACCCACGCGTCGAGTTCGTGGATGCGTCCGGTCTGCTCGGCCATGAGGACGAAGCCCTGGGTGGAATAAGCGGGCGTCAGCGCGTCGTTAACGCCCAGCAGAATTTCGTAATGCGAGCGCGCACCCTGGTCGCACGACTCGATTTTCTGGCAGCGCAAATACAGCGAGGCAAAGGGCAGGGGGCCAACCGGGTGGATTGCCGGCGGCGGATTGAGCAGGCAGGAGAGGTCGAATTCGTTCAGCTTGCGCATGCGGGCACAGGCCTCGTTGGCCCGCCGCAGCACCGTCGAGGGCGTGGGCGCGGTCTCGCCTGAGACGACCAGGGGCACGACGGCCCCGATCATTTGCCAGCTCGGGTGCAGGCTCTCCATGTTGGCCTTGAGACGCGACAGCCGGTCGACCACGCGGCCGGGGTCCTGCGGCGCAAGCACCAGCATGAAGGACACATCGCTGAGCCGGCCGCATTGCTCGCCGTGCTCGAGCATTTCCAGCAGGAGTTCGCCGCTGCGCGTCTGCATCACGGTCAGCTCGTCCCCGGGCAGCGGAGACAGGCTGGGCCGCATGGTGGGGATTTCAACCAGGGCGCAGTAGGTGGGAGGATCGAGCACCGGATGGTCGAGGCGACGCTCTAGTTCGTCCATCAGGGCCGAGCGTTTCAGGCAGCCGCTGGCGGGGTCTTTCCAGGTGAAGGTGTGGACGGCATTCAGGCTGGCGGCGAGTGCGGCGTCGGCCGTCCGTTCGAGGAAGGGCAGGTCGAAGCTGGAGGCGGTTTCGATCTGGCCGCTGTCGGCATCTTCCATAAAGCGTGCGGCCGGGATCTCCAGCAGCTCGGTGGCGGAGCGGTTGAGCAGGGCGTAGCGGTCGTCGAACCTGCCGAGGATCTCGTAGGGGATCGCCTCGCCCTCCCGCTTGACAACGCACCAGCCGGAACCGGGGTCGGACTCGGTGGGCGCGGCCTCGCCCAGTGTGTCTAGGTAGCCTTCGCGGCGCGACTGCCGGTCGGCGAAAAACTGTTCGTTGACCCGTGCCAGCAGGGCGTTGATCTGTTCCAGGGCCGTGTCGGGATTTTGCTGTCCCAGCAGCCATTGCATGGCGAGGCGGGTTGCCCGGAACACCTCGGGTTCGAGAAACCGCCCCTGGTTATCCGCCCCGCGGTGCAAGGCGTCCAGCGCGTTGACCAGCGTCCAGGCCGGATGGTCGGGCTGGGCCTGATAGGTGAGCCCGTTGAGGGTGTACTCCATTACCAGGCCTTGGGCCTGCAGCATCAGGTCGCGGATCTGCGATGCCTGGGAGAGCCGCTCCGGGCCAGGTTCGATGGGGGGCGGCTGGCGCAGTTGGGTGCGCAGACCCTCCAGGGCCAGGCGGTCGAGGTCGGCCAGGCCGCCCAGGCGGGTGGCTGCCGTCCATTCCAGGTCCAGCTGCTGCGGCGCGCCTTCCGGTGCGGCGACCGGTCTGGCGGGCAGGAAGCGGTCCACGATGCGGTCGCGTGCCAGCAGGCCAGGAATGCTCGCCCCGGCGGCATGCGCCTGCTTCAGTGCGGGATCGAGCGGGTGATGGCCGAGTTCGCCCAGGTTGTGCGTCAGGCGCTCCAGCAGGGCGGTCAATTCACTGACCTGCGCGGCGCTTGCGGTGACGCCGCCCTCGGCGTCTGCCTGGGCTTCCTGCACGGACGCCTTCAGCCAGTTCGCCAGATTCGTTTCGGAGCCGGGATGCCGGGTTTCAGAAGGGACTTCGCCCAGTGCCTGCATCATGGCCGGATACATCGTCACGGCTTCTTTTTCCAGTGCCTGCCCCATCAGTTCGTAACACAGGACGCGCTGGTCCGCTGAAAACTCGAGCGGCGCGAGCAGGTTGCCGAAGTGATTCAGGATGGAATCCGGCAGATACGGGTGGGCCGTTTGCGTTTGATCGCTTTTGAGCAGGGCGTTGTAGCGGCGATTGAATTCGTGGGGCAGCGGGGTGATGGCGTCGAAGACCTTTTGCGCGATGGTGGTGCGGCGGATCCAGTCATCCACCTCCGCCATGTCGACCAGACCCAGCGAGGGGTCCGCCTTGGCGCCCTGGGCGTAGGCCGTGCGCTGTTCCGGATACATGGGGAAGCTTTGCGTAATCTGGCGCGTCAGCACCGGACGCAACTCGCTCAGGCGGGCCTGCAGGCCGGAAAGAGCCGAGCGCTCGACCAGGGAGGCGGCCCGCTCACCTCTTTGTTCAATCTCGCCGGGCAACAGCAAATAAAACCCATCCACCACAGCTTTCATGCCGTCCATGAAACGCAGGTGGCAAGCGTGCTGCCGCTGCAGGACGGACAGGCTCGCGGCCAGGTTGGGCGCGTTGTGCCGGTCGACCGAATGCAGTGCGGCGAGCAGGGCGGGCGGCGCCTCGCGCAAGGATAGCAGGGCACGCGTGCCTTGGACGTGCACCAGGAGGCAGTTGCTGGAGTGGTGGTGTCCGTGGAATTCGAGATTCAGAATGGCCTTGCTGCCGACCGCGTGCAGGGCCGGGGCCTCCGTCTGGAAATCGAAGGCCAGCCCCTGCTCCGACATCGACGCGACGGTGCCGAAAAACGGCGCCTGCCCCGCCACCTGCAACACGGCAGGCAACTGGATCAGGTGGGGCGCGTAGGTCGGTTTTTCGGACACGGGAGCGATCGAACGGGTTTGACCGGATTATGTGGGGTGGTCGGCTGTCCTGGGAAGCCATTGCTGATAACGGCGATCACGCCGTTCAACTTGATGAAAGGCTTGCCTGCCGCGTCGTGGGGCCCGTTTGGCGGCGGCCTGCCGCGCTACAATGTTTGTCCCGATTTGTCCTGATGGGCATGCGCGTGCAGCGTGTCCCCCGGCCTAATGACCGCCGTTAATCATGTTCCTGCCGATGCCATTGCCGCCATTGCGACCGCGCCTGGACGGGGCGGGGTGGGCGTGGTGCGCGTATCCGCAGCCGACATCATCCCGTTTGCGCTGGGGCTGCTGGGACGCCTGCCGGCGCCGCGCCATGCCACTTATTCGCACTTCATGGACGCTGACGGCACGACGCTGGACGAGGGCATCGCCTTGGTTTTTGCTGCGCCGCACTCGTTCACCGGCGAACATGTGCTCGAATTGCAGGGCCATGGCGGACCGGTGGTGTTGAATCTGATCCTGCAACGCTGCATCGAACTCGGCGCGCGGCTGGCCGAACCCGGCGAGTTTTCCCGCCGCGCCTTTATCAACGGCAAGCTCGACCTGGCGCAGGCCGAGGCGGTGGCCGACCTGATCGATGCGGCCTCTACCGAAGCTGCGCGTTCGGCGGTGCGATCGCTGTCGGGCGCGTTTTCCGCGCGCATCGCCGAACTGCTCGAAGCCTTGACCCGCCTGCGCATGCTGGTGGAAGCCACGCTCGACTTTCCCGAGGAGGAAATCGATTTCCTGCGCGACGCCGACGCCTTCGGCCGGCTCGATGCCATCGACGCCAGCCTGCAGGCGGTACGGGCGCAGGCGAAACAGGGCGTGCTGCTGCGCGAGGGCCTGACGGTGGTGCTGATCGGCCAGCCGAACGTCGGCAAGTCGAGCCTGATGAACCAGCTGGCCGGGTTCGAGGCGGCGATCGTCACCGAGATTGCAGGCACCACCCGCGACACCGTGCGCGAGGCGATCCAGATCCAGGGCGTGCCGCTGCATATCATCGACACTGCAGGCCTGCGCGACACCGATGATCCGGTCGAGAAGATTGGCATTGCGCGCACCTGGGCCGCGGTGGAAAAGGCCGATGTGGCGCTGTTGCTGGTGGATGCCGCGCATGGCGTGAGCGAACGCGAGGCGACGATCCTGGCACGTCTGCCGCAGGTTGCGCGCCTCACCATTCACAACAAGATCGACGTGGGTGGCGAGCCGCCGCGTGTCGCCGGTGACGAGATATGGCTCTCCGCCAGGACCGGCGCCGGGATGGAGTTGCTGCGCGACAAGCTGCTCGAGGCGGCCGGCTGGCAGGCGGCAGGCGAGGGCGCGTTCATGGCCCGCGCGCGTCACCTCGATGCCCTGGGCCGCGCCGCCGGCCACCTTGTCGCTGCCCGGGCGACGGCCACTCAACTCGAACTGTTTGCCGAGGAGTTGCGGCTGGCGCAATCCGCCCTGTCCGAGATCACCGGCGAATTCACCGCTGACGACCTGCTGGGCGAAATCTTCAGCAAATTCTGCATCGGCAAGTGAGCGCCATGCTGAGCTGGCGCGGCATCGCCGACGAACTCAAGACCCACCGCCAGCGCCTGCTGCTGGCCAACATCGTCGCGGTGCTGGCGGTGGTGGCCTCGGTGCCGATTCCGCTCTTGCTGCCGCTGATGGTCGACGAGGTGCTGCTGCATCATCCGGGCAAGATGGTCGCCGCCATCGGCGCGTGGTTTCCGGCCGCCTGGCACGGGCCGGTGCTGTTCATCGGCGCGGCGCTCGCGCTGACGGTGGTCCTGCGGCTGACCGCTATCCTGCTCAACGTGTGGCAGGGGCGCAGCTTCTCGCTGCTGGCGAAGGAAGTGGTGTATCGCATCCGGGTGCGCATGCTGAACCGGCTTTCAAAAATCGCCTTGTCGCAGTTCGAGACGGTGGGCGCGGGACGGGTGACCTCGCATTTCGTGACCGATCTGAACGCCATCGACAGCTTCCTCGGGGCGTCGATTTCCGGTTTTGTGGTGTCGGTGCTGACCCTGGTCGGCGTCGCCGGCGTGCTGTTCTGGATGCACTGGCCGCTGGCGCTCTTCATCCTGCTCCTGAACCCCCTGGTGATCCTGTTTTCCACCAGGCTCGGCAAGCGGGTGAAGGATCTGAAGAAGCATGAAAACCGCGCCTTCGAGGTGTTCCAGGATGCGCTCGCTGAAACGCTGGATGCGCTGACCCAGATCCGCGCGATGAACCGCGAGAAGCATTACCTGGCGCGCGTGACCGACAAGGCCGCCGATATCCGCCAGCATGCGGCGGCGTTCGCCTGGAAGTCGGATGCGATGAGCCGGTTTTCCTTCTTCGTGTTTCTTGCCGGCTTCGACGCCTTCCGCGCCGGCGCGATGCTGATGGTGGTGTTTTCCGATCTCTCCATCGGCGAGATGCTGGCGGTGTTCGGCTACCTGTGGTTCATGATGACGCCGGTGCAGGAACTGGTGAACATGCAGTACGCCTGGTATGCCGCCAACGCCGCGCTGGGGCGCATCAACGCGCTGCTCGGCCTCGCCGGCGAGCCGCAGCATCCCGCGCTACGCGACCCCTTTGCCGGCCAGCCCACCGTCGGCATTGCGCTCGATCACGTGAGCTTTGCCTACGACGAGGGCGAGACGGTGCTGGACGATGTCAGCCTGACGGTGGCGCCGGGGGAGAAAGTGGCGCTGGTGGGCGCTTCCGGCGGCGGCAAGTCGACCCTGGTGCAGGCGCTGTTGGGCCTGTACCCGGTGAAATCCGGGCAGATTCTCTATGGTGACGTGCCGGTGACCGAGATCGGCTGGGAGGCGGTGCGCGAGCACGTTGGCGTGGTGCTGCAGCACCCGGTGCTGTTCAACGACAGCGTGCGCGCCAATCTGACGCTGGGGCGCGAGGCCGACGACGCTACGCTGTGGCAGGCGCTGGAGATCGCCCAGTTGAAGGACACCATCGCCGCGCTGCCGCACGCCCTGGATACGGTGGTGGGGCGCCAGGGCGTGCGCATGTCGGGCGGCCAGCGCCAGCGGCTGGCCATCGCGCGCATGATCGTCGCCAATCCCAGCATCGTCATTCTCGACGAGGCGACCTCGGCGCTCGACAGCGACACCGAGCGGCGCCTGCATCAGGCGCTGGGGGCGTTCCTCGCCGGTCGCACCACGCTCATCATCGCCCACCGCCTGTCCGCCGTGCGGCAGGCCGACCGCATCCTGGTGTTCGAGAACGGGCGCGTGGTGGAGCAGGGCGGACACGACGAGCTGATCCACCGCGGCGGGCTGTATCACAAGCTCTACCACGCCCCGTAAAAAACATTGGGGAAAATCAGCATTTTCTGATAGACTTCCGTCCAGTTGTGCATACAGCAGTGGGCAGGTCAGGTTTTTGCCGCCGTGCCTCGGGACTGTTCTCACAGCCCCATCGTCTTCGACCTCTCTTTTGTGCCGCCGGTTGTTCTCAACCGGCAGTGACAAGTCTTGTGGTTGGCGCCGATGTGATCGACGCGACCCGTTGGGCGTTTTTCAAACGCCGCTTATTTCCGGTTCGTATTTTATGACCTGTCTGGTTTTGAACCGGGCGCAGGTTTGTTTTGCGCGTTTGAGCGCACTGAAAAAAGGTTTGCCATGAGCTTTTCCGAACTGGGGCTTGATCCCCTCATCCTTAAATCCGTCCTGTCCGCAGGCTACGAAAATGCCACTCCGGTCCAAACGCTGGCGATTCCCGCCGCGCTGACCGGCCGCGATCTCTTGGTATCGTCGCATACCGGCAGCGGCAAGACGGCGGCGTTTCTGCTGCCCTCGATCCAGCGCATGCTGGCCGAGCCGACCATCAAGAGCATGGGCCCGCGCGTACTGGTGCTGACCCCGACGCGCGAACTCGCGCTGCAGGTCGAAAAAGCCGCCATGACCTATGGCAAGGACATGCGCCGCTTCCGCACCGCCTGTCTGGTTGGCGGCGCGCCGTATGGCCTGCAGCTGAAGCGCCTGTCGCAGCCGGTGGACATCGTGGTGGCCACGCCGGGCCGCCTGATCGACCACCTGGAGCGCGGCAAGATCGACTTCTCGCGCCTGGAAGTGCTGGTGCTGGACGAAGCCGACCGCATGCTGGACATGGGCTTTGTCGATGACATCAAGGCCATCGCCGCGCGCTGCCCGGCCGAGCGCCAGACGCTGTTGTTCTCGGCCACGCTCGACGGCGTGGTGGGCAACCTGGCGCGCGAACTGACCCGCGACGCCCAGCGCATCGAGATCGAAGCGGTTCCGCATCTGGAATCCAAGATCGAGCAGCGCCTGCTGTTTGCCGACAACATGGACCACAAGAACCGTCTGCTCGACGCGCTGTTGCGCGGCGTGGACATGACGCAGGCCATCGTGTTTGCTTCGACCAAGCGCAGCACCGAGGAAATTTCCGACCTGCTGTCCGAGAGCGGCTTTGCCTCCGACGCCCTGCACGGCGACATGCAGCAGGGCCAGCGCAACCGCGCCCTGCAGCGCCTGCGTGAAGGCCGCACCAAGGTGCTGGTCGCCACCGACGTTGCCGCGCGCGGCATCGACGTGGCGGGCATCAGTCATGTCATCAACTTCGATCTGCCGCGTCAGGCCGAGGACTACGTCCACCGCATCGGCCGCACCGGTCGAGCCGGCCGTACCGGTATCGCCGTGAGCTTCGCCGGCATGCGTGAAGCCGGTCTGGTGAAGAACATCGAGCGCTACACTGGCAACCGCATCGAGGTGCACACCCTGCCGGGGCTGGAGCCGACCCAGAAGCCGTCTTCGGGCCGTCCGCCCGCAGGCCGCCCGTCGTCGTCGGGTCGTCCGCGCAGCAATGCGGCCCCGCGCAGCGGTGGCTTTGGCGACAAGCGCAGCGAACCGCGCAGCTACGGCGACCGTCCGCCGCGTGGTGACAGCCGCGATAACCGCGACCGCGGCTATCGTGCCGATGCCCGCCCCGCCGGTGATCGTCCCGCTCGCAGCGATGCGCCGCGTGGCAACCGGTTTGAGAATGCCGCGCGCGCCCCCGGCCCTTCCGACGTGCCGCGCATGACGGGCGACCGCCCGCCGCGCAACGAGGCCTATCGCGGTGCCGCCGCCGCGCCTGCGCCCAGGGCTGAAGTCAATGGCAACAGTGTTGAATACTGGGAAAAGCGCGAGCGCGAAGCCAAGGCCAAGGCTGCGGCGTCGACCACCCGCAGCTACGGCGATCGCGGCAACAGCGCCCGCCCGGCCCAGCCGCGCACCTTTGGCAATGACAACCGGGGCGGCAGCAGCCGCGTCGGCGTCAGGGGCCGCTTCAAGGACTGATCGCTTTTAGGATCAGCGGCAACAGAAAGGGGGGGTTTCACGTGAAACCCCCCTTTTTTATTGTCCGTGCGACTTAGCGGAAACGGATGCTTGCCACCATCGCTTCGAAATCCGCCAGCCCGCGCTGGAAGTAGATGATGGCCGGAGCCTCGTACTGGATCGAGAAGCGGCCCTTGGCATCGACCAGGGCGATCGTTAGCCGGTCGATCGGCAGTCCGCGGTCGTTCTTGTAGCGGACGTGAATGCGCACGGCGGGCTTGCCGCCGAGCAGGACCGGGGCATTGGAGATGACCTCGAGGTTGGCGGTGGATTCCGCGCTTTTCCATTCGGCGATGACGAGTTCGGCGATTTCGTGCGGCAGCAGGTCGGCGCGGGTTTCCCGCTTGGTGTGTGGCAGCTTCTTGTCGTGCGGCTGGCGGTTGACCACGATGTAGTTGAGCGCGGGACCGTCGCGGGTGACGAAGAAATCGTTCGCACTGGCGGTGTGCCGGACCCAGCCGAGCGGCAGTTCGAGGGTGTAGTCGTCGCGTTTGGTCTCGAGCCGGCTGGTCGGGTCGACGCGCGTCCATGGGGCGCAGGCTGCAAGGCTGGCGATCAAAAGGCCGATGGCGAAGTTGCGGCAGAGGGTCATGGGCATTTCCTTCAGCGGGCGCCACGTAGGGTGTGTGCCGGTTATACGGGGGCGTCGGCTTTCAGGGTGTTGAAATGGCAAACCTGGTTTCTGCCATTATTCTTGGCTGCATAAAGGGCTTTATCGGCCTGGCAGAGCATTTCTTCCAGGATCTGGGAAACATCGCGTTTTTGCAATTCGGGCGTGAAGGCGGCAACGCCGAGGCTGGCGGTGATCCGGCATTTTGTGTCTGTGATGGCAGCAATGGCCGTGTGCACGCGTTCGGCGGCCACCAGGCTTTCCGCTTCGTCGATGCCCAGAATGGCCATGACGAATTCCTCCCCGCCATGGCGCGCCACGATGTCGTTCTCCCGCGCGGTGGCCTTGAGCGCCTCGGCGACCATTTTCAGCACATGATCGCCTTCGAGGTGGCCGTAGCGGTCGTTCACCTGCTTGAAGTGATCAAGGTCGAGCATGATCAGCGCTACGGGCTCCTTTCTGCGATGGGCGGAGCGCAGCATTTGCGTAGCCAGTTCGTGAAATGCACGCCGGTTGAGCAGCCCGGTCAGGCTGTCGTGGCTGGCCAGCTCCTTCAGGGTGGAATGCAGCTTCTGGAGTTCTTCGGCCTGCTGCCTGAGCTTGTCTGCCGCAGCCTTGCGTTCGGTGATGTCGCGGACGACACAAAGCGTCAATGGATGGCCCTTCATGAACATCGGGCTCAGCATGATGTCGACCGGAAACTCGCTGCCGTCTTTGCGGAGGGCCGAAAGCTCGACTGCGGCCCCCATCGGCCGGCTGTGTGCCTGGGCATTGAACCCGGCGCGATGGCCGGTATGGTGACGGGCAAAGCGGGGCGGCACCAGTACTTCGATGGGCTTGCCGACCAGCTCGCTGCGGTCGTAGCCAAACAGGGTTTCAGCATGGGCGTTCGCGAGGGTGATGCATCCTGTCGGGTCGACCACGAGCAGGGCATCCGGCGAGCATTCAAAGATCCGCTGGTAGAGGGTTTCCATGCCTGTTCTTATCGGCCCGCGTGGCAATTGACCCGTGGGCGCTCCGCTGTCGTCAAGGGGGCTCGCTCATTGTGGGGGCGTGCGTGGGTTATTATCCTCTGGTTTCTGCGTTTCCATGAGTGCGAGGTAGTACTCGACATAAGCGCGGTCCACGGCGCCCGGGGCGAGCTCGAGATAATGCCGCAGCAGCGGGGCGGCGCGCGTCATGTCGCCGCGCTTGTAATACAGCAGGCCGAGCGCCCGGTGGGTGGGCGCGAATTGCGGCGCGGCCCCGATCACGCTGTTGAATTCGCGTTCGGCCGCCGCGTCGTCCCCCTTTTCGCCGCGCAGGCGATAGGCTTCGCCCAGGTAGTACGCGGCTTCGGGGGGATATTCCCGCCGCTGCACGGGGTTGGACAGGACCAGGATGATCTGCCGGTAACGATAGGCGGCCAGATCGGCCTCCAGCGAGGCCAGACGCAGTCCGGCAGTGGCTTCGACGAAGCGCTCGCGTCCGACCTCGCCGTTGTCGTCGTCCTTCACCAGTTCGCTGAAGCTGTCGATGCGCTCCTGCAGCTTGGGGTGGCTGGCAAAGAAGAAGGGTTCCTTGATGTCGGCGGCCTTGATCTCGGCCTGCAGGTGCTCGAAGGTGCGGATCGATTCGCGCGCCGAATAGCCGGCGGCGACCAGGCGCTGGTAGCCGATGACGTCGGCTTCCCTTTCGTGCTCGCGGGAATAGCCGAACATGGACGACAGCGCGACGATATCGCCCACCAGGGGCACGCCCAGCATGGCGACCACCAGCGCAAAGGCGGCGGCGCTGCGCACCCGCTCGGCCTGCTGCAGGGAATGGCGGTGGGTGAAGTGGGCGCCCTCGTGCGCCAGCACGGTGGCGAGCTGGGCCTCGTTCTCGAAGCGGGCGACCAGCCCGGCGTTGACGTAGATGCTGCCATTCGGCAGGGCAAAGGCATTGATGTGCTGGGCGTTGAGCAGGCGCACCTTGAGGCGGCCGCCAAATTCGGGGTAGAGCCGGCCCATGATGCCCTGCAGATAGGCCGTCAGCGCCGGGTCGGTGTTGACCTTGCCGGCCCGTGCCAGCGCACGGTCGAATTCGTCGGCCTCCTGCCACAGGTTTTTTTCGCCCGGCGCCAGCTCGTGCAGTTCGTCAACACTGGCCCACGGCGGCACCTCCTGGGCATGCGCCGGCGCGGCCAGCGCCAGGCCGAGCGACGCGATCAGCAGGTGCTTCATCGCGGTCCCGGGTAGGTCTGGTAGAGCGCCCGCATGATCTCGTCGACATCGGCCGGTTTGCGCGTATCCAGGCTGGCACTGCTGTCGAAGCTCATCCACTGCACGTCGCCGGTTTTCAGGTCGACCAGGCCGGCGGTGATGAAGGACTGCCCGAGCGGCAGGGCGACACCCAGGAGCAGGCCGACGACAAAAGCGGCCTTGCGTTCACTGGAGGAGATGAAATCGGACCCCAGCACGATCAGCGCGGCGTCGGCCCCGGTTTGTTCGCGCAGGAAGCCGAGGCCGGGACCGACGGTGTAATCGAACTCGTATTTCTTGTGCGCCCAGGCGTCCTGCTCGCCGCGGCCGTAAACGAACACCGACTGTGCGACGCGGTCATACAGGCCGATATGGGCGTCGAGCTGGTCGAGATCGGCGGGAGCAAGCGGGGGCGCGGGCACCAGTTCGAACAGGCGTGAATCCTGAGCCTGCCGGGTGGTGGCGGTGATCAGGTTGCCGCGCGCGGTGGCTTCCCAGTCGGCCATTCGGGTCGGCACGCCGCCGGCCGACAGTTCGAACACGAATACCTGGGGCGGCAGCAGGACGACTTTTTTGGGGCGCGCCTCCAGGTTTTGCGAAAATGCCGGATTGATCGCGCTCATGGCGGCCAGCGCCGGCATTGCCATTACACTTGCTGCCAACAGCAGCGCCGCACCGATTATTTGCCGCATGATGCAAAGCTCCGATAAGAAACCTCACCCTAGGGTAAAGCCGAAATCCGGTCAACCGTCCTTGCCAGCGGCATGGCGCTGGGTGAGCGAACGTGGTTTGCGGGTGGCAAGCGGCGACGCAACCCTGGCGACCTATTCCGAGCTAATTTCCCGGAACTTACCCGAAATTGAGGACGTGATCCCGGCAGATGGCAGCCTGTTGCTGGTTTTACGGCAGGGGGCGGCCCTCTCGGCGGAATTGTGTGCGGCGCTGGCCGATCCGCTTGCGGCCGCGCCGGCCACGCGCGGCGCCCTGCATGAAATTGCGGTCGAGTATGGCGGGCCAGCCGGGCCGGACTTGCCGGCGCTGGCAGAGGCGGCTGGAATGGTGGCGCATGCCTATATAGATAGCCATGCAGCGATGGAATACACGGTGGCCTTCCTGGGGTTTCAGCCGGGATTTCCCTATTTGCGCGGGCTGCCAGAGGCCCTGCATGCGCCGAGGCGTGCGTCCCCGCGGGTTCGGGTGGCGGCCGGCAGCGTTGCGATTGGCGGCGCCTATTGCGGGATTTATCCGGCGGTGGGCCCGGGTGGCTGGCAGATCATCGGCCGCACGGCGTCTGTCCTGTTCGACCCGGCGCGCGAAGCGCCCGCCTTGCTGATGCCGGGCGACCGCGTACGTTTTGTGCCCCTATGATAGAAATTCAGCGCGCCGGCTTGTGCGATCTGGTGGTGGACCTGGGCCGGCCCGGCCGGGGCGCGCTCGGCGTGCCTGCGGGCGGCGCAGCCGATCCGGCGGCACTGGCGGCGGCCAACCGCCTGGTGGGGAATGACGCGGCGGCGGCGGGACTGGAGATCACCCTGTCGGGGCCGGTCCTGCGCTTTCCGGCGGGCGGCGTGGCGGCGCTGACCGGCGCACGCTTTGCGGCCACGCGCCGCAGCGGCGCGGCGGTGGCCTGGAACGAAACCCTGGTAATTGCAGCGGGTGAAACCCTGAGCATCGGCCAGGCCCGGGACGGCTGCCGCTGCTGGCTGGCGCTGCGCGGTGGCCTGGCGGTGCCGCAGGTGATGGGCAGCCGAGGCACTTTTCTGCCGGCGGGCTTTGGCGGGCATCTCGGCCGGGCACTGCAGGCGGGGGATGCGCTGCCATTTGCGCCGGGCGCAAGGGAGGTGCGGTTGCTCCGTGCGCATCCCCCATCCGGCGAACCGGATGCGCCGCTGCGGGTGGTGGCGGGGCCGCAGGCCGGCCTGTTCGACGACGCCGGTCTGGCCGCATTTTTCAGCCGTCCTTACCGGGTCGATCCGGCATCGGATCGGCGCGGATTGCGCCTGACCGGACCCGCAGTCATCCCTACGCGGGTTGAACTGGCGTCGCAGGGCGTGCTGCCCGGCGCGATCCAGGTTCCGCCCGACGGCCAGCCCATCATCCTGGGGTGGGACGGCCCGGTGACCGGCGGGTATCCGGTGATTGCCGGGGTGATCAGTGCGGATTTGCCCAGACTGGCGCAACTGCGGCCCGGCGATGCGGTGCGGTTCGTGACGATCGAACTGGAGACAGCGCGGGCGCTCGCCACCGCGCACTGGGGCATCGAGGAGATGGGGTGATCGAACTGAATGCCGACATCGGCGAGGGCTGTGACGACGCCAGCCTGATGCCCTATCTGGCACGCGTGTCGATTGCCTGCGGTGGCCATGCGGGTGACGCCGCCAGCATGACGGCCGCGCTGCGGCTGGCCGCCGAGCATGGCGTGGCGGCGGGCGCGCATCCGAGCTATCCCGATCGCCGCCAGTTTGGGCGTCGTCCGCTGGCAGCGTCCGGGGATGAGATTGCCGCCTGGGTGACGCAGCAGACCGAAACGCTGGCCGAACAGGCGTGCCGCCTGGGGTTGCGGCTGGTGCACGTCAAGCCGCATGGGGCGCTTTATAACGTCGCGGCGCGCGAAGCCAGCGTGGCCCGGGCCATCGCGCGGGCGGTGACGGCGGTGGACCCGGCGCTGGTGCTGGTGGGCCTGGCCGGTTCTCAACTGATCGCGGCCGGCCAGACCGCCGGGCTGGCGGTGCTGAACGAGGCGTTTGCCGACCGCCGCTACCTGCCCAGCGGCCGTCTTGTTTCACGTGAAACCGTGGGCGCACTGATCGCCGACCCGGTCGCCGCCGCCGAACAGGCCCGGGCGCTGGCCGAGGGCAGGGCGGTTGCAACTTTTGGCGGCGGTTCCGTTCGAATCCGGGCCGACACGATCTGCCTGCATGGCGACACGCCGAACGCATTAAATATTGCCCGGGCCGTCCACGCGGCGCTGAATCGCGGATAATTCCGCCCCTGTGTTTTTGAACCGCTGACCCATGCCGCTCCTTACTTTTGACCGACTCGAACTGGCCTACGGCCATTGGCCGCTGCTCGACGGCGCCTCGCTGGTGATCGAGGCGGGCGAGCGCATCGGCCTGATCGGCCGCAACGGCACCGGAAAGTCCAGCCTGCTGAAGATCATCGCCGGCATCAATCCCCCGGATGCGGGCGAGGTGTGGCGCAAGCCCGCCCTGAAGCTGGCCTATGTGCCGCAGGAACCGCAGTTCGAGCCCGGGCATACGGTGTTCGAGGCGGTGGCGGAAGGCGTCGGCGCAGCGCAGGCGCTGCTGGCCCAATACCATGCCGTGGCGCATGCGATGGCGGAAGGCGACGAGACGGTGTACGCAGACTTCGAGCGGCTGTCGCATGAACTGGAAGTGGCCGATGCCTGGCGGCTCAACAGCCGGGTGGAGGAGGCCTTGCAGCGCCTGAGCCTGGACGCCGACCGCGCGGTCGACACCCTGTCCGGCGGACTCAAGAAGCGCGTCGCGCTGGCGCGCGCACTGGTCACCGATCCCGAATTGCTGCTGCTGGACGAGCCCACCAACCACCTCGACTTCGCGGCCATCGAATGGCTGGAAGGCCTGCTCAACGACTTCAAGGGCGCGCTGCTGTTCATCACCCACGACCGGCGCTTCCTGGACAACGTCGCCAACCGCATCGTCGAGCTCGATCGCGGCCAGTTGCGCGAATATCAGGGCAATTTCACCGCATATCAGACCAAAAAGGCGGAGCAGCTTGAAATCGAGGCGGTCCATAACCGCAAATTCGACAAGTTCTGGAAGCAGGAGGAAGTCTGGATCCGCAAAGGCGTTCAGGCCCGGCGCTGCCGCGATGAAGGTCGGGTGCGTCGACTCGAAGCCCTGCGGCTCACCCGCGAGGCGCGCATCAACCAAACCGGGCAGGTCGGCTTTCAGATCGACGCGGGCGACCGCTCCGGCAAGGTGGTGGCCGAACTCGAGCACGTCACCTACGGCTACGACAATCGCGTGCTGATTCGCGACTTTTCGACCACCATCCTGCGCGGCGACAAGCTGGGTCTCTTGGGCCCCAACGGCGCCGGCAAGACCACCCTGATCCGCCTGATCCTGGGCGACCTGCAGCCGCAGTCCGGCAAGATCCGGCAGGGCACCAAGCTCGAAGTGGCCTACTTCGACCAGTTCCGCAACCAGCTGAACGACGACGCGACGCTGATCGATACGATTTCACCCGGCTCCGACTTCGTCGAAATCGGCGGGCAGAAAAAGCACGTCATCAGCTATCTGGAAGACTTTCTGTTCCCCCCCGAGCGGGCGCGGGCCAAGGTGTCGGCACTGTCCGGCGGCGAGCGCAACCGCTTGTTGCTGGCGCGGCTGTTCGCGCGCCCGGCCAACCTGCTGGTGCTGGACGAGCCGACCAACGATCTCGACATCGACACCCTGGAGCTGCTGGAGCAGCTGCTGCAGGAGTACAGCGGCACCGTGCTCATCGTCTCGCACGACCGCACTTTCCTGGACAACGTGGTCACCCAGTCCATCGTGTTCGAGGGCGACGGCAAGCTGACCGAGATCGTCGGCGGCTATGCCGACTGGCTCGCCTGGCGGCAGCGTCAGCAACGCGCCGCATCCGAAAGCGCACAGGCGGCGAGCCCCAAGGCCTCCGCCCAGCCTGCCCCGGCGAAGGCGGTGCCCAAGAGCAAGCTCAGCTACAAGGAGGCGCGTGAACTCGATGCCCTGCCGGCACAGCTGGCAGCGCTGGAAGCCGAGCAGGCGCAGATTGCAGAACGGCTGGCCGACCCCGCGCTGTACCAGTCCAGTCCGCAGGACGCCGCTGCGCTACAGGCCCGCAGCGAGGCCATCGAGGCCGAGCTGCTCGACGCGCTGGCGCGCTGGGAAGCGCTGGAAGCCAAGGCCGCCGCAGCCTGAGCGGCCGTTTCCTGCGGGCAGGGTGTCCGACGCCGTGTTTCACGTGGCCATGTTTCACGTGAAACGGACGGCGGCAACGGGTAGAATGGCGGCCATCATGAAATACCCCGATTCCTTTGATGTCATCGTTGTCGGCGGCGGCCATGCCGGCACCGAGGCCGCGCTGGCGGCCGCGCGCATGGGCGTGAAGACGCTGCTGCTGACGCACAACATCGAAACGCTCGGCGCGATGTCGTGCAATCCGTCGATCGGCGGCATCGGCAAGGGGCATCTGGTCAAGGAAGTCGACGCGCTGGGCGGCGCGATGGCCATCGCCACCGACGAGGCGGGGATCCAGTTCCGCACCCTCAATTCCTCCAAGGGCCCGGCGGTGCGAGCCACCCGCGCGCAGGCCGACCGTGTGCTGTACAAAGCCGCGATCCGCCAGCGCCTGGAAAACCAGCCCAATCTCACGATCTTCCAGCAGGCGGTCGACGATCTCGTGCTCGACGGCGATCGCGTTGTCGGCGTGAAGACCCAGCTCGGCATCGTGTTCGGCGGCCGCGCCGTGGTGCTGACCACCGGTACCTTCCTTGCCGGCCTCGTTCACGTGGGCCTGGAAAACTTCGAGGCCGGGCGCATGGGCGACCCGCCCGCAGTGTCGCTCGCTGCGCGCCTGCGCGAACTGAGCCTGCCGGTAGGCCGCCTGAAAACCGGGACGCCGCCGCGCATCGACGGCCGCAGCATCGATTTCAGCCAGACCCAGGCGCAGCCGGGCGACGACCCGGCGCCGGTGTTCTCCTTCATGGGGAATGCCGCAATGCACCCCGCGCAGCGCCCGTGCTGGATCACCCACACCACGGCGGAGACGCACGAGATCATCCGCGGCGGTCTCGATCGCTCGCCGATGTATACCGGCGTCATCGAGGGGGTGGGGCCGCGCTACTGCCCGTCGATCGAGGACAAGATCACCCGCTTCGCCGACAAGGCGAGCCACCAGATCTTCCTCGAACCCGAGGGGCTCACCACCCACGAGATCTACCCCAACGGCATCTCGACCTCGCTGCCGTTCGACGTGCAGCTGGCCATCGTGCGCTCGATCCCCGGGCTGGAACACGCGCACATCCTGCGCCCCGGCTACGCCATCGAATACGACTACTACGACCCGCGCAACCTCAAGGCCTCGCTCGAAACCAAGTCGATCGCCGGCCTCTTTTTCGCCGGGCAGATCAATGGCACCACGGGCTACGAAGAAGCCGCCGCACAGGGCCTCCTGGCCGGCATCAATGCGGGTCTGCAGGGGCAGGGGAAAGACGCATGGAGCCCGGGCCGCCACGAGGCCTACCTCGGCGTGCTGGTCGACGACCTCATCACGCGCGGCGTCTCCGAGCCCTATCGCATGTTCACCAGCCGCGCCGAATACCGCCTGCAGCTGCGCGAGGACAACGCCGACATGCGGCTGACCGAAGCCGGGCGCGCGCTCGGCGTGGTCGACGATGAGCGCTGGGAAGCCTTCAACCGCAAGCGCGACGCGGTCGCACGCGAGACCGAGCGCCTGAAGGCGACCTGGATCAACCCGGCGATCCTGCCCGCCGAGGCCGCCACTCGCCTGATCGGCCAGCCGATCGACCACGAATACAACCTGTTCGAACTGCTGCGCCGGCCCAACCTGACGTACGCGCAGGTGCTGACCTTGCCCGGAGGCGGGGCAGGGGTGGCCGATCCGGGCGTCGCCGAACAGGTTGAAATCGCCGCCAAATACCAGGGTTACATCGACCGCCAGAACGATGAGGTCGACCGGCAACGCGAGCAGGAAACCCTGCGCCTGCCACCGGATCTCGACTACAGCCTGTTCACGGGCCTGTCGATGGAAGTGCGTCAGCGCCTGCAGAAGGCGCGCCCCGAGACGCTGGGTCAGGCGGCTCGGCTACAGGGGATCACCCCGGCGGCGATTTCGGTGTTGCTGGTGTATGCCAAGCGCGGCTTCGCGCCAGACAAAACCCAGCGCGGCTTCAAGCCCGACGAGCAAAAGAAGAGCGCATGAGCGTTGAACAAAGACTCGAGGCGGGCATCGCCGCCCTGGGCCTGGCATTGCCCGAAGGCGCCGAGGCAAAGCTTCAGGCCTATCTGGCGCTGCTCGACAAGTGGAACCGCGTGTACAACCTCACCGCGGTGCGCGACGCGGAGCGCATGGTCAGCCACCACCTGTTGGATTCGCTGGCGGCCGTGCCGTTCTTTCAGGGCGGCTGTCCTGATTTGATTCGTGTGCTCGACGTCGGCAGCGGCGGCGGCCTGCCCGGCATTCCGCTGGCGATCGCGCGGCCGGAATTGCAGGTGACGCTGATCGACAGCATCGCCAAGAAGACCGCTTTTCTGTTGCAGGCCAAGGCCGAGCTGGGGCTGGCCAACCTGCAGGTGGTCACCGGCCGGGTGGAGGATTTCCGCCCGGAAACCGGGTTCGACGTGATCACCTCGCGTGCGTTTTCCGACCTCAGGGAATTCGTCACGCTGACCCGTCATCTGCTTCGGCCGGGTGGCCGCTGGCTGGCGATGAAGGGCCTGTATCCGAATGAGGAGATCGCCCAGCTGCCGGCTGGCGTGAGAGTGAGCGCTGACCACGCATTGGTCGTTCCGGGGCTGGACGCGAGCCGCCATTTGATTGTTCTGGAGTCTGCTTGATGACAAAAATAGTGGCGATCGCCAACCAGAAAGGCGGCGTCGGCAAGACGACGACTGCGGTGAACCTGGCCGCGAGCCTGGCCGAGTTGGGGCAGCGCGTGCTGCTGGCCGACCTCGACCCGCAGGGCAATGCGACCATGGGCGCGGGCATCGAAAAGCGCACCGCGCTGCCGACCGTGTACCAGATCCTGCTCAACCAGGTGACGCTGCGCGACGCGCGGATGCGCTCCGGGCCCGGCCATTTCGACGTCATTCCGGCCAACCGCGAACTCGCGGGCGCGGAAATCGACCTGGTGAATCTGGAGCAGCGCGACTTGCGCCTGAAGGTGGCGCTGGCGCAGGTGGCCGACGACTACGACTTCATCCTGATGGATTGCCCGCCGACGCTGAATCTCTTGACCGTCAACGCCTTTGCCGCAGCCGAGTCGGTGCTGATCCCGATGCAGTGCGAGTACTACGCGCTGGAAGGGCTGACCGATCTGGTGGCCACCATCAAGAAGGTGAAGCAGCGGTTGAATCCGGCCATCCAGATCGAGGGCCTGCTGCGGGTCATGTTCGACCCGCGCAGCACGCTGGCGCAGCAGGTGTCTGACCAGATCAAGCGGCATTTCGGCGACAAGGTCTACGACACCGTGATTCCGCGCAACGTGCGGCTGGCGGAAGCGCCCAGCCACGGCTTGCCCGTTCTGGCCTACGACCGCCAGTGCCGGGGGGCCAAAGCGTATATGGAACTGGCCGAGGAAATGCTCAAACGCAGCCAGAAGGACACGCATTCAGGCCTTGCGGCCGGGGAGAAAACAGATGGCCAAGCTTAAGGGATTGGGACGCGGGCTCGACGCGCTGCTGGGCGGCGAAGACAACGCCGCGCCGCCGCAGGGCGACCTGCGGATGATGAAGGTGACGCAGCTGGCGCCCGGCAAATACCAGCCGCGTACCCAGATGGACAGCGAATCGCTGCAGGAGCTGGCCGATTCGATCCGCGCCCAGGGGCTGATGCAGCCGATCCTGGCGCGCGAGGTTGCGAGCGGCTACGAGATCATCGCCGGCGAGCGGCGCTGGCGCGCAGCACAGCTGGCGGGACTCGCTGAAATCCCGGTGCTGCTGCGCGAGGTCGCTGACGACGCGGTGGCGGCGATGGCGCTGATCGAAAACATCCAGCGCGAAGACCTCAATGCCATCGACGAGGCGCACGGCCTGCAGCGCCTGATCCAGGAGTTCGGCATGACCCATGACGCGGTGGCGCAGGCAGTCGGCAAGTCGCGAACGTCAGTATCCAACCTGTTGCGCCTGCTCAACCTGTCGCGGCCGGTGCAGGATATGCTGACCGCCGGCCTCATCGAGATGGGCCACGCGCGGGCCTTGCTGCCCCTGCATGCGGGCGTACAGCGCGAACTGGCGCATGAAATCGAAACCCGCGGCCTGTCGGTGCGCGAAGTCGAGCGCCGCGTGGCGCGGCTGAAGGACAACACGTCGGCCCAGCCGGCCAGGCAGGCCGTGTCGCGCGATATCCTGCGGCTGGAAGAAGCGCTGTCGGACGCCCTGGGCATGACGGCCCACGTGCAAACCAACAACAAGGGCAGTGGGAAGCTGACCCTGCAATTTGCGAGCACGGAAGAACTGCAAGGCCTGCTGCAAAAACTGGGAATCCAGTTGTAAAGGGAGCGGTCCTGCGGGTGGCCGTTGATGGGCTATACAACATCACTACATAGTGAAATTCATCATCAAGCTGCTTGATGATTGCATAGGCCGCACTAATTCTAGTATCATCGCCGGCTAATGTTTACCGGCTTCCGCCGCATCGGCATTTCTGGCACCCAGCGGGTGGCACTGGCGCAAGCGGGACTGGCGCCGATCGCCGCGTTGACCGGGTGGATATTTGCCGGGATCGGCGCTGGCGTGGCCGTGCTGTATGGCGTACTGGTGGCGCTGGCGGTCAGCGCGGTGCTGGTGTGGCGCGAACGGCAGTCGATGCAGCACCCCGAGTGGGACCAGCATCGTTTATTCAAGCTGTTTGTCCGCGCCGGAATCGAACGGCTGGTACTGCTGGTGGCGCTGCTGATCGTGGGCCTCGGCGTGCTGAAGCTGGCACCCTTGCCGATGCTGCTGGGTCTGGTGCTGGCGCAGTTTGCCTGGCTGGCGGCGGCGACAACCAGTCGTTACAAAAAGTAAACAGCCTGTCCGCCCGACGGGCGCCGCCAAGGTCGGTTTTGAATGGGGTCGCGCGGCGAGTCCATTCAAAACCCACTTAAATGAATTTGATCACTATGGCTTCGGAATACGCATCCTCCGGCGAGTACATCAAGCACCACCTGCAAAACCTGACCTATGGGGAGTTGCCCGCAGGTTATGTGCGCCACGACGGCACCGTCCTGACCGAGGCAACCAAAACGTTTGCCCACGGCGCGGAAGAAGCTTCTGCCATGGGTTTCTGGGCGATCAACGTCGACAGCATGCTGTTTTCGATCGGCCTCGGTATCCTGTTCCTGTTCCTGTTCCGCATGGCAGCCAAGAAAGCCACCGTCGGGGTGCCGACCGGACTGCAGAATTTCGTCGAGTGGGTCATTGAATTCATCGACCACTCCGTTCGCGGCTCCTTCTCGCACAAAAATGCGATGGTTGCGCCGCTCGCGCTGACTGTCTTCATCTGGGTGTTCCTGATGAACGCGATGGACCTCCTCCCGGTTGACTGGATGCCCTATGCCGCGACGATGGCTGGCGTGCCGTATCTGAAGGTGGTGCCTTCGACGGACCCCAACGTGACCTTCGGCATGTCCCTGTCGATCTTCGCCCTGGTGCTGTACTACAGCGTCAAGATGAAGGGCGCGGGCGGCTTCTTCTCCGAACTGGCTTTCCAGCCCTTCCCCAAATTCCTGTTCCCGGTCAACCTGCTGCTCGAGGGCGTGGGCCTGATCGCCAAACCGATTTCGCTCGCCCTGCGTCTGTTCGGCAACATGTACGCCGGCGAAATGATCTTCATCCTGATTGCGCTGATGTTCGGCGGCAGCTGGATTCTGGCGCTGTTCGGCGGTGCGCTGCAGTGGGCGTGGGCGGTGTTCCACATCCTCATCATCACGCTGCAGGCCTTTATCTTCATGACGCTGACCATTGTGTATCTGGACATGGCGCATGCCGAGCATCACTGATTTCGCTTTTGATTCACTTTGTTTTCAACTTTGATTTTTACTTTTAGGAGCAACAAATGGAAATGACTCAAGCCGTGCTGTTTATCGCTGGTGCCCTGATGATGGGTCTGGGTGCACTCGGTGCAGCCGTTGGCATCGGCATCCTCGGTGGCCGCTTCCTCGAAGGCGCTGCCCGTCAGCCCGAACTGATCCCCATGCTGCGTACCCAGTTCTTCATCGTGATGGGTCTGGTCGACGCCGTGCCGATGATCGCTGTCGGTCTGGCCATGTACGTTCTGTTCGCCGTTGCCGGTTAATTCGCGGGTTGATACGGAACTTGTCTAACCCCCGTCATTAATAAAAGGTGCGGATATGAATTTCAACGCAACTTTGATCGGCCAGTCCATCACGTTCATCTTCTTCGTGTGGTTCTGCATGAAGTTCGTGTGGCCGCCGATCATGAACGCGCTCGAAACGCGCAAGAAGCAGATCGCCGACGGCCTGGCCGCAGGCGACCGTGGCAAGCACGAACTGGAACTGGCTGCCAAAAAAGCAGCCGACAACCTGCGTGAAGCCAAGGCCCAGGCTGCCGAAGTGATTGCCCAGGCTGAAAAGCGCGCGGCGCAAGTCATCGAGGAAGCGAAAACGGCTGCCAAGGAAGAAGGCGACCGTCAGCTGGCAGCTGCGCAGGCCAATATCGACCAGGAAGCCAACCGTGCACGCGAAAGCCTGCGCGAACAGGTGGCTGCCCTGGCCGTGGCTGGCGCAGAGAAGATCCTGCGCCGCGAAGTCAACGCGCAAACGCATGCTGACCTGCTGGGCCAGCTGAAAGCCGAGCTGTAAACCATGAGCGAACTGTCTACCCTGGCACGGCCCTACGCCGAAGCGGTTTTCCGCATGGCGCAGGGCGAAAATGACCTGGCGGGCTGGTCGTTGCGTGTGCAATCGCTGGCGCTCATCGTGTCGGACGCCCAGGTGGCGCGCCTGATCGCCGATCCGGCCGTGTCGGCGGATCGCGTGGCCGGCCTGATCATCGAGGTGGCCGGTGGCGACCTCGGCGAGCGTGGCGCCAACTTCGTCAAGGTGCTGGCCGAGAACGATCGTCTGTCGCTGTTGCCGGAGATCGGCACGCAGTTCGAGACGCTGAAGGCCAACGCCGAAGGCACGCTCGAGGCGACGATCACCAGTGCGCAGGAACTGACGCAGGCGCAGATCGACGATCTGGTGGCCGGACTCAAGGCCAAGTTCAACCGCGCGGTGAACGTGCAGGTGGCGGTTGATCCCGAACTCATCGGTGGTGCAGTGATTGCCATCGGCGACCAGGTGATAGATGGCTCGGTGAAGGGGCGGCTGCAGCGCATGTCCTTCGCCCTTCAGGCTTAACGCGCGGCAAGCTCATCCAACTCATATTTATCGGAACCTCACGGTTCGGAGAACAAAATGCAATTGAATCCAAGCGAAATCAGCGAACTGATTAAAGCCAAGATCGAAAACTTCGGTGCATCGAGCGAACTGCGCACCCAGGGCACGATCGTTTCCGTCACCGACGGCATCGTCCGCATTCATGGTTTGTCCGACGTGATGTCGGGTGAAATGATCGAAATGCCGGGCAACACCTTCGGCGTGGCCTTGAACCTCGAGCGCGACTCCGTCGGCGCCGTGATCCTGGGCGACTACGAACACATCACCGAAGGCGACGTTGCCAAGTGCACCGGCCGCATTCTGGAAGTGCCGGTCGGCCGCGGTCTGCTGGGCCGTGTGGTGAACTCGCTGGGCCAGCCGATCGACGGCAAGGGCCCCATCGCTGCCGATAAAACCATGCCGATCGAGCGCATCGCCCCCGGCGTGATCGAGCGTAAATCGGTCGACCAGCCGGTGCAGACCGGCCTCAAGTCGATCGACGCCATGGTGCCGGTCGGCCGCGGCCAGCGCGAACTGATCATCGGCGACCGTCAGACCGGCAAGACTGCCGTCGCGATCGACGCCATCATCAACCAGAAGGGCACCGGCGTGAAGTGCATCTACGTCGCCATCGGCCAGAAGGCCTCTTCGGTGGCCAACGTAGTGCGCAAGCTGGAAGAGCACGGCGCGATGGATCACACCATCGTCGTGGCCGCGACCGCTGCCGATGCGGCCGCCATGCAGTACATCGCACCCTACTCCGGCTGCACCATGGGCGAATACTTCCGCGACCTCGGTGAAGATGCGCTGATCGTGTACGACGATCTGACCAAGCAGGCCTGGGCCTACCGTCAGGTGTCGCTGCTGCTGCGCCGTCCGCCGGGCCGCGAAGCCTACCCCGGCGACGTGTTCTACCTGCACTCGCGGCTGCTCGAGCGCGCTGCGCGCGTCAACGCCGACTACGTCGAGAAGATCACCAACGGCGCCGTCAAGGGCAAGACCGGCTCGCTGACCGCGCTGCCGATCATCGAAACCCAGGCTGGCGACGTGTCCGCCTTCGTGCCGACCAACGTGATCTCGATTACCGACGGCCAGATCTTCCTCGAGACCGACTTGTTCAACGCCGGTATCCGTCCCGCGATCAACGCCGGTCTGTCGGTGTCCCGCGTCGGTGGCGCTGCGCAGACCAAGGTCATCAAGAAGCTGGGCGGCGGTATCCGTCTGGCCTTGGCGCAGTACCGCGAACTCGCTGCCTTCGCCCAGTTCGCGTCCGACCTCGACGAAGCCACCCGCAAGCAGCTTGAGCGCGGCCGTCGCGTGACCGAACTGATGAAGCAGGCCCAGTACTCGCCGATGTCGGTTTCGCAGATGGCGCTGACCCTGTTCGCCGTCAACAAGGGCTACATGGACGACGTCGAGGTCAACAAGATCCTGCCGTTCGAGTCCGCGCTGCTGGCCTTCATGAAGTCCAAGTACGCCAGCATCATGGACACCATCGAAACCAGCGGAAACCTGGATGAGGCCACCGAAAAGGCGCTCACCGCCGCGGTGGACGAGTTCAAGAAAACCGGCGTCTATTAATAGACCGCGCTGATTAGGAGCCATTATGGCAGCCGGAAAAGAAATTCGGACCAAGATCAAGAGCGTGGAAAACACGCGCAAGATCACCAAGGCCATGGAAATGGTCGCGGCGTCCAAGATGCGGAGGGCGCAGGACCGCATGAAGGCCGCGCGTCCCTACGCTGAAAAGATCGCCAACGTGGCGACCCACATGGCGTATGCGCACACGGAATACAAGCATCCGTTCGTGATCGCGCGCGAGAACGTCAAGCGTGTTGGCGTCATCATCGTCACCTCGGACAAGGGACTGTGCGGCGGCCTCAACACCAACGCCTTCCGCCTGGTGGTGACCCAGATGAAGCAGTGGGAAGCCGCCGGCGTCGGCATCGACGTCACCGCGATCGGCAACAAGGGCCTGGGCTTCATGCAGCGCCTGGGCGCCAACGTGGTGTCGCAGCTGGTCAGCATCGGCGACGCACCGCACATGGAAAAGCTGATCGGCCCGGTCAAGATCATGCTGGACGCGTACATGGAAGGCCGCATCGACGCGCTGTACATCGTCTACAACCGCTTCATCAACACGATGAAGCAGGAGCCGACGCTGACCCAGCTGCTGCCGCTGGCACAACTGGAAAGCACCGAGGAAGCCAGCCTGAAAACGCACTGGGACTACATCTACGAACCCGATGCCAAGCCGGTCGTGGACGGCATGTTGATGCGCTACATCGAATCGCTGGTGTACCAGGGCGTGGCCGAGAATATCGCGTGCGAGCAGTCGGCGCGGATGGTGGCGATGAAGGCCGCCTCCGACAACGCCAAGGACGTGATCGGCGAACTGAAGCTGGTGTACAACAAGACCCGTCAGGCCGCGATCACGAAGGAACTGTCCGAGATCGTCGCGGGCGCCGCTGCAGTCTGAGCGCGCCCTCCCGGAATGGCTGGCCAACGAATTTAAATTTTTAGGAAATCAACATGAGCAACGGAAAAATTGTTCAGATCATCGGCGCCGTGGTGGACGTGGAGTTTTCGCGTGAGTCCATGCCGAAGGTCTTCGAAGCGCTGAAAATGCAGTCGCCGGAACTGACGATGGAAGTCCAGCAGCAACTGGGCGACGGCGTCGTCCGCGCCATTGCGATGGGCTCCACCGACGGCCTGCGCCGCGGCATGGAAGTGCTCGCCACCGGCAACCCGATCATGGTGCCGGTCGGCCAGGCAACGCTCGGCCGCATCATGAACGTCCTGGGCACGCCCATCGACGAAGCCGGCCCGGTGAACGCCGACACGCACATGCCCATTCACCGCAAGCCGCCGGCATACGCCGACCAGGCCGCGACGGTGGAAATTCTCGAAACGGGCATCAAGGTCATCGACCTGATCATGCCGATCGCCAAGGGCGGCAAGGTCGGCCTGTTCGGCGGCGCCGGCGTGGGCAAGACCGTGACCCTGATGGAACTGATCCGCAACATCGCCGTGGCGCACTCCGGCTTCTCGGTGTTCGCCGGCGTCGGTGAACGGACCCGAGAAGGCAACGACTTCTATCACGAGATGAAAGAAGGCGGCGTGCTGGACAAGGTCGCGCTGGTCTACGGCCAGATGAACGAGCCGCCCGGCAACCGTCTGCGCGTCGCGCTGACCGGCCTGACCATGGCCGAATACTTCCGTGACGAAGGCCGCGACGTGCTGCTGTTCGTCGACAACATCTACCGCTACACCCTGGCCGGTACCGAAGTGTCCGCGCTCTTGGGCCGGATGCCGTCCGCGGTGGGCTACCAGCCGACGCTGGCCGACGAAATGGGCCGTCTGCAGGAGCGCATCACCTCCACCCGTACCGGCTCGATCACCTCCTTCCAGGCCGTGTACGTGCCTGCGGACGACTTGACCGACCCGTCGCCCGCCACCACCTTTGCCCACTTGGACGCCACCCTGGTGCTGTCGCGTCAGGTTGCCGAACTGGGTATCTACCCGGCGGTGGACCCGCTCGACTCGACTTCGCGGATTCTCGATCCGCAGGTGGTTGGCGAAGAGCACTACGGCGTGGCCCGTGCGGTTCAGGGCACCCTGCAGAAGTACAAGGAACTGCGCGACATCATCGCGATTCTGGGCATGGACGAACTGTCGCCGGAAGACAAGCTGGCCGTGTCCCGCGCACGGAAAATCCAGCGCTTCCTGTCGCAGCCGTTCTTCGTTGCCGAAGTCTTCACCGGCGCGCCCGGCAAGTACGTCACGCTGAAAGAGACCATCGCCGGCTTCAAGGCGATCGTCGAAGGCGAATACGATCACCTGCCGGAACAGGCCTTCTACATGGTCGGCACGATCGAAGAAGCCGTCGAAAAGGCGAAGACCATTCAGTAATAAGGCGGCCGAGAGCCGTGAGCGGAGCGCCGAGAGGTGCTGCCGTCCACCCCCCTCTCGGCTCTCCGCTCTCAACTGGAATACACTATGGCCATGACCCTACACGTCGACATCGTCAGCGCAGAAAAATCGCTCTACTCCGGCACCGCCGAAGTGGTGATCGCCCCTGGCCAGCGCGGCGAGCTCGGCATCTACCCGCGCCACACGCCGCTGTTGACCACGCTCAAGCCCGGTTCGGTCCGCATCAAGGTGCCGAATCAGGCTGAAGAAGAGCTGGTCTACGTCTCCGGCGGCATTCTCGAAGTGCAGCCGCACGTCGTCACCATCCTGTCCGACTCCGCCATCCGCGGCGCTGACCTCGACGAAGCCAAGGCCCTCGAAGCCATGCGTGCCGCCGAAGAAGCGATGAAGGACAAGGCCGCCAACATCGACTATGCCCAGGCACAGATCGAGTTGGCCCAGGCTGTGGCTCAGCTGGCTGCCATCAAGAAACTGCGCAAGCTGACTTGATACAGCCGCATGTTGGACGTGAAAAAGGCAACCTCAGGGTTGCCTTTTTATTGGCATGAGGGAACACGCGTCTCACGCGTAAAGTCGGGCCGTGACTGGCAAAAATGATTGCGTAAACTATATTCCGTAATAAGTTGAATACTCTTAAAGCAAGTTATACGGTACGCAGCGCATGACCTGACGTATGAACTGTAGTCGTACACCACCGACAAAATCGTCATGGAGATGAAGGTCGGAGAAGCTGCACTACACGCTCAAGCCACAGACTGCACGCGTGCTTGATTGCAAACCATGTCCTTGTGTGTGCTAGCGAACAGAGATCGGGCAGGAAGTCGCCTAGTATCAATCGTCGGGCCAACGAACATCCTGGAAGCAAAATTATTTGATTTCAAGATGCCCATCAAGCTTTGCTTGAATTCACAACAAGAGGATCACAATCATGCGCACAACCCCATTTCTTTTCAGCATCCTGGCCGCTACCCTGATTTCAGCCGGAGCGGTCACAGCACATGCAGCGGAAGGCGTTTTTTACGACCCCTCCAATGCCGCCAGCCCGACGGGAAAAACGATCGGTTATGAGCTTAACCGGACGATTGGCTGTCCGGGCCGGCCGCTGGACGGTACTCCGTGCCCCGCGCCCAAGCCTGTCGACAGCGATGGCGACGGTGTTGTGGATGACAAGGACAAGTGCCCCAACACGCCGGCTGGCCGCAAGGTCGATGCCGATGGCTGTGAGCTGGATACCGATGGCGACGGGATTGTGGACGGCGACGACAAGTGCCCGACGGTTTATGCGAAGACGGCCGATGGCTGCCCGCTGCCCGTAGCCGCGAAGCCCGAGCCTGCAACTGCGCTGGCTCCTGAGCCGGCACCCGCACCCAGGAAACTGGTGTTGGAAGGCGTGAACTTTGATTACGATAAGGCCACCCTGCGCCAGGAAGACCTCGCCATCATCGACCGCGATGCCGCCGGCCTGGAAAAATGGGGCAATGTGAACATCGAAGTGGCAGGCCACACCGATAGCCGCGGCGGTGACGCATACAACCTGGAACTGTCCAGGCAACGCGCTGAGGCCGTCCGCAACTATCTGATCAGCAAGGGTATCGCTGCCGATCGCCTGACTGCCAAGGGTTATGGCGAGTCCCAGCCGGTCGCCGACAATGATACGGATGAAGGCCGCTTCAAAAACCGCCGTGTCGAACTGATCGCGCAATAGTCATTGCGGTTCCAGTATGGCCAATTACGGGGACCGAGGTCCCCGTTTTTGTTGTTGCTGGCGCCGAAGCATGTAAGCGTGACGGAACTTGAAACCGTACATCCGGACGCCGGCAACAGGAAAACCGGCTTCACCCAATCAGCATCCTGCGATGCAAGAACAGCAACGCAGAAGCGGCGGTGAAAGCGGAGCCGCCATTTTCATTGGGATGGACAGGCACAGGCTTTATACTTGGCGCGCGTTTTGCTCACTTATTTTGCTGATGCGATACCTCCTTCAGATAGACACGAATGCATTCCAAGCTTGAGATCCTGATACTCGCGGCGGGCAAGGGCACCCGCATGCGCTCCGACCTGCCCAAGGTGCTGCACCGGCTTGCGGGCAAGCCGCTGCTCGGGCACGTGGTCGATGCCGCGCACGCCCTGGGCGCAGCGCAGACCTGCGTGGTATACGGCTTTGGTGGCGAGGCGGTACCGCTGGCGCTGGCTGACGACAAGCTGACGTTTGTGCTTCAGGCCGAACAGCACGGCACCGGCCATGCGGTGAAGCAGGCGTTGCCGCAACTGGCCGACGACAGCGTGACGCTGGTGCTGTACGGCGATGTGCCCTTGACCCATGTTTCGACCCTGAAGCCGCTGGTGGCGGCCGCGCAATCCGGAAAACTGGGCCTGCTGACCGTGAACCTGGCGAACCCCGACGGCTATGGCCGCATCGTGCGCGAGAACAGCCGGGTCACGCGCATCGTCGAGCACAAGGACGCGACGCCTGCCGAGCGCACGATCCAGGAGGTCAACACCGGCATCCTCGCGGTGGCAACCCGCCAGTTGAAGCGGTGGATTGCCGAGCTGAAGAACGACAATGCGCAGGGCGAGTACTACCTGACCGATATCATCGCGCTGGCGGTGCGTGACGGGGTTGAGGTGGAAACCCATCAGCCCGTGTTCGAATGGGAAGTGCTGGGCGTTAACAGCAAGGCGCAGCTGGCCCAGCTCGAACGCATCCACCAGGGCGAGATCGCGCAGGCGTTGCTGGACGCCGGGGTGACCCTGATGGACCCGGCGCGGCTCGACGTGCGCGGCACGCTGGCCTGCGGCCGCGACGTTGTCATCGACGTCAACTGCGTATTCGAAGGCCATGTGGAACTGGGCGACGGCGTGCAAGTGGGCGCTAACTGCGTGCTGCGCAACGTGACCGTGGCCGCGGGCACGCGGATCGACGCTTTCACCCTGATCGACGACGCCGCCATCGGCGAAGCCAACCGGCTCGGACCGTTTTCACGCATCCGCCCGGGCACCACCCTGGCGCGCGACGTTCATGTCGGCAACTTCGTCGAGATCAAGAACAGCCAGATCGACGACGGCTCCAAGATCAACCACCTGTCCTATGTCGGCGACACCACCATGGGCAAGAAGGTCAACATCGGCGCCGGCACTATCACCTGCAATTACGACGGCGCCAACAAGCACCGCACGGTGATCGAGGACGAGGTCTTCGTCGGCTCCGATACCCAACTCATCGCGCCGGTCACTGTCGGCCGCGGCGCCACCCTGGGTGCCGGCACCACACTGACCCGCGACGCGCCTGCCGGCGAATTGACCCTGTCGCGGGCCAAACAACTTACCCTCAGCGGCTGGAAACGCCCGGTCAAACAGAAAAAGGAAAGCTGATCATGTGCGGCATTGTCGGCGCGGTTGCGCAACGTAACGTCGTTCCCATCCTGCTCGAAGGGCTGCGGCGGCTGGAGTACCGCGGCTACGATTCGGCCGGGCTGGTCATCATCGACGGCGGACTGAAACGGGTGCGCAGCGTCGGCCGCGTCGCCTCGCTGGCCGAGGAATGTGCAGCGCAGCAGGTGAGCGGCGGCCTCGGCATCGCGCACACGCGTTGGGCCACCCATGGCGCGCCGTCGGAAGCCAACGCGCATCCGCACGTCAGCGGCGGCCTGGCGGTGGTGCACAACGGCATCATCGAAAACCACGAGGCCCTGCGCACCCGCTTGAAGGCCGAGGGATTTGTCTTCACTTCGGAAACCGACACCGAAGTCATCGCCCACCTGATCGCCCTCTATTACCGCGCTTCGAAAGACCTGCTCGCCGCCACCCGCGCCGCCGTTGCAGAACTCGAAGGGGCCTATGCGATCGGCGTGGTGAGCGTTGACTCACCCCATCGGCTGATCTGCGCGCGCAAGGGCAGCCCGCTCCTGATCGGGCTGGGCATCGAGGAAAACTTCATCGCCTCCGACGTCTCGGCGCTGCTGCCGGTGACCCAGCGCGTGATGTACCTGGAAGAGGGCGACGTCGCCGACATCGGCCTGCTGTCGGTGACGGTGTACGACGCTGCTGGCAATAAAGCCGACCGCAGCGTGCACATTTCCGAACTCTCGGCCGACATGGCGGAGCTCGGCAATTACCGCCATTTCATGCAGAAGGAAATCCACGAGCAGCCGCGCGCGCTCACCGACACGCTGCTGACCGCCGTGACGCAGGATAGCGTGCAGCCCGAATGGTTCGGCTTCGACGCCGCCGAAGTGCTGGGCAAGGTGAATGCGGTCACCTTCCTCGCCTGCGGCACCAGCTACCATGCGGCGAAAGTGGCCACGTACTGGCTGGAAGAGATCGCGGGCATCCCGGCCTATGCTGAAATTGCCAGCGAATATCGTTATCGCACGTCGGTGCCCAACCCCGATGCGCTCATCGTCACCATTTCGCAGTCAGGCGAAACCGCCGACACGCTGGCGGCGCTGAACCATGCCAAGGCATTGGGCCAGGACAAGACGCTGACCATCTGCAACGTGCCGGAGTCGGCGCTCACGCGTGCCTCGCGCCTCAAGTTCCTCACCCGCGCCGGGCCGGAAATCGGCGTCGCCTCGACCAAGGCCTTCACTACGCAGCTGGCCGCCCTGTTCCTGCTGACCCTGGTGCTGGCCAAGCTGCGCGGGCGGCTCACCGCGCAACAGGAATCCGCGTACCTGGCCGAACTGCGCAGCCTGCCGAACAAGACGCAGCAGGTGCTGGCGCTGGAGCCGCAGGTCGAAGCCTGGTCGCAACGCTTCGCCAACAAGAGCCATGCGCTGTTCCTGGGACGCGGCGTGCATTACCCGATCGCCCTCGAAGGTGCGCTGAAGCTGAAGGAAATCTCCTACATCCACGCAGAAGCCTATCCCGCCGGCGAGCTCAAGCACGGCCCGCTGGCGCTGGTCGACGAGGACATGCCGGTGATCACCATCGCGCCCAACGACCAGCTGATCGAAAAGCTGAAATCGAATATGCAGGAAGTGCGTGCACGCGGCGGCGAACTGTATGTGTTTGCCGACGGCGACGTGCACATCGAGGAATCGGCGTTCGTCCACGTGATCAGGCTGCCCGGCGGCAGCAACGGCGCGCTGTCGCCGATCCTGCACACCGTGACGCTGCAGATGCTGTCGTATCACGCCGCCCTGCAAAAGGGCACCGACGTGGACAAACCCCGAAATCTGGCCAAGTCGGTCACGGTTGAATGATTCAGACGATTTCGGGGTTTGCGGCGAAGGCTAACGTGAGCAACGCGAACGTTAAGCCGCGATGCGGCGGCCGCAGTCACAAGCTGCGTAACCTCGCGAAATCCGTCACCGTGGAATAAACAAGACGGCGAAAAAAGCGCGGCATCGAGCCGCGTTTTTTTGGAGGGCGGGATCAGTGCCGCTTGTGGTCTTCCTTTAGCGCCAGGGTGGCGACCTGGACGCGGTTTCTGAGGCCCAGCTTTTCCATGATGTTGCGCAGGTGGTTGCGCACGGTATTTTCCGACAGCGTCATCTGGTAGGCAATGGCCTTGTTGGAAAGCCCTTCCTTCACGTGGTTGACGATTTCCATTTCGCGTGCGGTCAGCGCCGACAAGGCGCTGTTGTTTAGCTCGCCGCGCGCCATCTTCTGCATGATGTTGAGCGGGAAGCTGCTCTGGCCGTCGCACACGCTGCGGATCGCCGCCAGCACCTGGTCGGGGTCGCTCGACTTGATGACATAACCGTCGACGCCGGACGAGATTGCCTCGGAGATTTCCTCGTCGGAATCGGCAATGGTGAGCATGATGACCTTGATGCCGAGGTCGCGCAGGTCGGAGACGAGGTCGAGGCCGTCGGCATCGGGCAGCGAGCGGTCGAGCAGGGCGGCATCGGCCGTATTGCCCGCGGCCATCCAGGCGTGCAGCTCGGCGGCATTGGCCAGTTGCGCGGTGAGCGTCAGATCCGGCTCCTGCTGGATGTAGCCCGCCACCCCCATGCGCAGCAGGGGATGGTCGTCGATCAGGATGATGTTCAGGGGATGGGACATGGTGACTCCACTAGCGATTTGATGACGCGCTTAGGTTGGCAGGCTGCGAGGCTTGCGCGGCGCGTTCAGGAATAACGAATCATAAACTGGAATGGGCAGCCATTTCAGCACACGCGCTACCCAAATCATCTGCCACGGTATGACCGTATAGGCGCGGCGCCGTTCAATGCAGCGCGCCACTTTGCTTGCCGCAGTCGGGGCGTTCATCCGGAACGGCATGGCATACGGGTTGACCCGCGTCATCGGCGTGTCGATGTAGCCGGGCGCGACGGTGACCACGGCGATGCCGCGCGCTTTCAGTTCCAGCCGCAAGGCTTCGAGATAAACCGTTGCAGCGGCCTTCGATGCCGAATACGCACCGCCGCCCGGGAGCCCGCGCACCCCGGCCACGCTGGAAATGCCGCACAGCACGCCGCCGCTCGCCTGCATGGACGCAATGAAGGGCTGGAAGGTATGCACCAGCCCCAGCACGTTGGCGTCCATGACCGCGCGGAAAACCGGCGCGTCGTCTGTTTCTTCGGTCAGGGTGCCGACGCTGATGCCCGCCGCCGCAATGACGATATCGGGGGGGCCGACTTTGCTCAAAAATGCTTCGGCCGCCGACTGCATGGCCGCCGCATCGCGCACGTCGGCCTGATACAGCCGCGCATCCAGCCCGGAAGCCGTGTCCTGCAGGCCATCGAGCCGGCGTCCGGCCAGCCCCAGTTGCGCGCCCAGCGCGCCGTAGTGTTGCGCGAGCGCCGCGCCCAGGCCGGAACTCGCGCCCGTGATAAAAACGCGTAGCGGTTTATTCGGGACGATGAGCGGGTCAGCTGCCAAGTGCGTTACCTGACGGCCCTTTTATTGCCGCGCTCGGCGCGCGCCTTGACGATCAACTGGTCGAGCACCTCGAACAGTCGCGCCGGGCTGCCGGCCATCGATACCGAGGTGGTGTATTTGCCGTCGATGATGAAAGCGGGCACGCCGCCAATGGCGTAGGCGGTGGCCAGCCGGGCGCCCTGGGTGGCCTTCGACTGGGTGGAGAAGGAATTGTAGATGCCTTCGAATTTCTTGCGGTCGACACCCTGCTTGGCGATCCAGTCGCCCAGCACGGCCGGGTTGTTGAGGTCGATCTTTTCCACGTGATAGGCGTCGAACACCTTGTCGTGCAGGCGGCCGAGCTGGCCCATCTGTTCCAGCGTGTAGTAGAGCTTGGCGCCGGGCATCCAGTCATCGCGGAAGACCGCCGGCACGCGGCGAACCTGGGCGTCCTTCGGCAGGGATTTCAGCCAGGTATTCAGCGCGGGTTCGAGCTGAAAGCAATGCGGGCAGCGATACCAGAAAAATTCCAGCACTTCGACCTTGCTGCCGGTGGCGACGGGCTGCGGGTTTTTCAGGCGGGCGTATTCGTGTTCCTCGAAGGCTTCCGGGCCGGCAGCCAGGGCGGACAGGGAAAAAACGGCGGCGGCAAAAAATGCCAGTGCGCGGGTGAACATCAAGGCGTCTCCTGAGGGGTGGGAACTTCTTTGACCAGCGTAGCGGGGATATTGTTCTGCGTCAGCAGGCTGCGGGTGCGATTCACTTCGTCGATGGCGTTGAAAGGGCCGACGCGCACGCGATGGAACACGCCCTTGTCAGGCACTTCGCTGGTCTGAATGACGGCTTCGACGCCCAGCAGGGCCAGTTGCGCCTTCAGGTTGTCGGCATCGTTCGGATTCTGGAATGCGCCCGCCTGCAGGTAATAGCGCGGCGTGGGCGCAGCGGGCGCAGTGGAGGGCGGCAGCTCGCCCGGCGCATCGCCCGGCAGCACCTTGTAGAAATCGAAGCTGGGGGCGGCGTCCGGCGTGTCGGGCGTCGCGTGGGTCGGCGCAGGCGAGGGCGTGATGAGCTTGAACGGGTTGTTGCCGGTGGCCCAAAGCGCCACGCCCACGGCCAGGATCGCGCCGACGGTGAGGCCGATCAGCACGCCGGTGAATACGGAACTGCCGCCCGAGCGTCGGGTATTGCGGGAAGCGGGTTTTGCCATGGCTACATTTTCTCCGGAGCGGATACGCCGAGCAAGGCCAGCCCGTTGACGATCGTGATGCGGGTGGCATCGGCCAGCGCGAGGCGGGCAAGTTTCGTCGCCGCATCCTCGACCAGGAATTTTTCGGCGTTGTACCAGGCGTGGAAATCGCCCGCCAGCATCTGCAGGTAATGCACCAGCAGATGGGGCGCCAGGTCGCGCGCGGCGCCGGCGACGGTTTCCGGGTATTCGGCCAGGCGCTGCATCAGAGCGAGTTCGTGCGGCGCAGTCAGCGGCGCGAGGTTGGCGGCGTCGAGCGCGTCTGACATGCCGCCCCATTCCTCGAATACGCGGCAGATGCGCGCGTGCGCATACTGCACGTAGTACACCGGGTTGTCGGTGTTCCTGGCGACCGCGAGATCGACGTCGAAGATGTACTCGGTGTCGGCCTTGCGCGAGAGCAGGAAGAAGCGCACCGCGTCCTTGCTGGTCCAGTCGATGAGGTCGCGCAGGGTGACGTAGCTGCCGGCGCGCTTGGAGATCTTCACCTCCTCGCCGCCGCGCATGACCCGGATCATCGTGTGCAGCAGGTAGTCGGGATAGCCTACGGGGATGCCGACGTTGGCGGCCTGCAGGCCGGCGCGAACGCGGGCGATGGTGCCGTGGTGGTCGGTGCCCTGGATGTTGATCGCGCGCTCATAGCCGCGCTCCCACTTGGCGATGTGATAGGCGACGTCGGGCACGAAATAGGTGTAGGTGCCGTCGGACTTCTTCATCACGCGGTCCTTGTCGTCGCCGTAGTCGGTGGTCCGTAGCCACAGCGCGCCGTCCTGCTCGTAGGTCTTGCCGGCGTCGATGAGCTTCTGCACCGTCGCCGCGACGCGGCCGCTGGTGTAGAGGCTCGACTCCAGATAATAGTGGTCGAAGCGCACCGCGAAGGCCTGGAGGTCGAGGTCCTGCTCGTGGCGCAGATAGGCGACGGCGAACTGGCGGATCGAATCGAGATCGTCAATGTCGCCCGAGGCCGTGAATTCGCGGTCGTCCGACTTCACTGTCTTTTTTGCCAGAAAATCCGCCGCGATGTCGGCGATGTAGTCGCCGTTGTAGGCGGTTTCCGGCCACGCGGCGTCGCCCGGCTTGATGCCGCGTGCACGCGCCTGCACGCTGTTGGCCAGCGTGGCGATCTGCACGCCGGCGTCGTTGTAGTAGAACTCGCGGAAGACCTCCCAACCCTGCGTCGCATAGAGGTTGCAGATGGCATCGCCCAGCGCCGCCTGGCGGCCGTGGCCGACGTGCAGCGGACCGGTCGGGTTGGCGGAAACGAACTCGACCAGCATCTTGTGGCCGCGGCCGGCATCACCGCGGCCGAATTCCGCGCCGGCCGCGCGGATCTGCGGCACCACGCCATGCCAGGCCGCAGGTGTGAGGTGGAAATTGATGAAGCCGGCGCCGGCGATTTCCGCCTTGGCGATCTGCGGCGATTTGGGCAGCTCGGTGAGAATCAGCTGCGCCAGTTCGCGCGGGTTCTTCTTCAGCGGGCGCGCCAGCTGCATCGCCGCGTTGCTGGAAAAGTCGCCGTGGGCGGGATTTTTCGGGCGTTCGATTTCGAGGCTGACCGGCGCGTCGGGCGCCACGGTTTCGAGGGCGATGCCAATCAGCAGGGCGATCTGTTCTTTGAGCGGATGGGTGTTGGACATGGTTACAAAGAGGACGGGGCGATGTGCGCATCCTCAGTGTTCGAATGGGTAGCCCGCGATTATAAGCGCCGCGCGCGGGGCATCAAAACACCAGCGGGTCGACATCGAGCGACCAGCGTGCGATGCGCGGCCGGATGGTGTCGAGTTGCGGCCGCCAGTCGCGCACGAAAGCCTGCAGGGCCTGGCGTGAAGATGACTGGATCAGGAGCTGCGCGCGCTCCAGATTGGCCACGCGCGCCATCGGCGCCGGGGTGGCGCCGAACACGCTGACTTCCGCACGGTCGGGCGCCAGCGCGGCGGCGCGCTTGAGGAAGGCGAGCGCCGCATCCATCGTGGTCGCCTCGGCGCGCAGCAGCACCTGGCGGGTGAATGGCGGCAGGTCGAGTTGTTTGCGCTCGGCCAGCAGCTCGCGCGCGTAGCCGGCGAAGTCGTGGCGCTGCAGGTAGCGGAACAGCGGATGGTCGGGGAAGGCGGTCTGGATCAGCACGCGGCCGGGCTTGTCGGCGCGCCCGGCGCGTCCTGCCACCTGCATTAGCTGGGCGAACAGGCGCTCGGTGGCGCGGAAGTCGGGGCTGTAGAGCGCGCCGTCGGTGTCGAGGATCAGCGCCAGCGTCATGTTGGGGAAGTCGTGTCCCTTGGCCAGCATCTGGGTGCCGACCAGGATGTCGATTTCGCCGCCGTGCACCGCCTCGCCCAGTTCGGCCCAGGCGCGCGGACGCATGGTGTCGCGGTCGATGCGGCGGATGCGCGCCGTAGGCAAGACGGCGGTGAGGGTTTCCTCCAGCCGCTGCGTGCCCTGGCCCAGGGCTTTCAGATCGGGGTTGCCGCAGCTCGGGCATTCGGGCGGGATGCGTGTCTCGAACCCGCAGTGGTGGCACTTCAGGCGGTGCGGCTGGGTTGAATGTGGCTTGGCGCGGTGCAGCACCAGCCGCGCCGAGCAGCGCGGGCAGGGCGATACCCAGGCACAACTCGGGCAGTACAGCGCCGGGGCGTAGCCGCGGCGGTTGAGGAACACCAGGCCCTGCTCGCCGCGCGCCAGCGTTTCGGTGAGCGCCTGCACGGCGGGGCGCGAGAGGCCGTTGTCGAGCGGAAGGTGCTTGAGATCGACCAGTTCGATGTCGGGCAGCTGCGCCTGGCTGATGGCGCGCTGCTTCAGTTCGATCAGCTGGTAGCGCCCGGAGAGTGCCTGCGCATAGCTTTCCAGCGAGGGCGTGGCCGAGCCGAGCACCACCGGCACGCCGCGCTGCTTGCCGCGCGCGATGGCGACGTCGCGTGCGGAATAGCGCAACCCGTCCTGCTGCTTGAACGAGCCGTCGTGCTCCTCGTCCACCACGATCAGCCCCAGCCGCGGCAGCGGCGCAAACACCGACAGCCGGGTGCCGAGCAGCACGTCGCAGTCGGGCGCGGCGAGCCAGTTTTCGGCGCGATCCTTCTCGCCCAGGCCGCTGTGCAGGGTGGCGAAGCGGCGTCCGGGAAAGCGGCGGCGGAAGTGCTGTTCCAGCTGCGGGGTCAGCGCGATTTCGGGGATCAGCACCAGCGCCTGCCTGTTCGTCGCCAGGACCGCATCGATCAGGCGCAGGTACAGCTCGGTCTTGCCGCTGCCGGTGACGCCGTGGATCAGCTGGACGCCGAACTTTCCGAGCGCGGGCAGCAGCGAGTCGAGCGCGGTCTGCTGCTCGTCGGTGGCCGGCGGCGACGCGGCAGTCTGGGACGCGGCCGCCGGAGGGGGCACGCGCGACCAGACGGCCCAGCCCGCCGCCACCAGCGCGGACGCGTGGCGGCCCTGCTTCTGCGCACGCAAGGCTTCGCGTGGCTGCGGCGCTGCCCGCAAGGCATCGAGCAGCGCGCGCTGTGCCTTGGCGCGGGCGGGCGGCTCCGCGACCCGCCCGGACTCGGTCAGCACCAGCCAGGGGGTGTCGGCGACAAAAGGCGTGGCGTTCTTCAGCCGCGGCGGCAGCGTCGCGAGCAGGATCGCGCCCAGCGGATAGTGGTAATAGTCGGCGCAAAACTGCGCCAATCGAAGGATGTCGGGCGACAGCGCGGGCCGATCGTCCAGCACGCGGATCACATCGCGCAGCTTGTCGGTCTGGATGCTGCTGTCGGCCGGTGGGCCCAGTGCCACGCCGACCTGGACGGTGCGGCCGAACGGCACTTCGACCAGGCTGCCCGGCTGCACCGCGCCCAGGCCATCCGGCAGGCGATAGTCGAACAGCCGGTAGAGCGGCGTGTCGAGTGCGACCTGGATGAGGGAGGGCATGTTATTGATCCGAAACGTAGGGCCGTAAAAGCAGCGAGAAGTATGCTCAATCTAAAACGCTCAAGAGTCTAATGGCGTTTCGGATCAATAACCCTTAAGCCCGTTGCGCTATGGATGTGAAATTCAATTACATGAATTTCACATCCATAGCGGCGAATCTTGATCGGGTGTCGGGGAAGTTTTGCTAAGTGGCTGTTGGCCAAGGTTTATTCGATGTTGTCCACGCAGGCTGTGGATAATTGTGTGGGTGATTTGTGTTGACAGCCCTCAATCGCCCGTATTTCGTGGGGTGAGCCCCACGGGCTAAAAAGCAGGCAACCCAGCAAATGTTTATTATTCAATGAGTTATAAACATGCCCCGACTGTCAAGGGCTTGACACAAAAAAAGTTCCCCTGCGCCAGAAATGTGCATAAGTTAACGCTTCTATTGCCGAAACGGCGGCCTTTTGCGCACCTTTTGAGGCGCATGGCCTTGTTATTGCAGGGCTTTATGCCTGCTGGATGCCGGCAATCACCCAACCGCCTTCGCCGCGGGTCGGTTTGGTGAGGTGCCAGACTTCGTCGAGCGGTACGGCGTCCTGGCCGACAGCTTCGCGCACCAGGCCGGTGAAGCGCACGCTGACAACGTGGCGGCTGCCTTCGTCGACCGCTTCGAGCACCTCGGCGTCGATCGTCATCACATCGGTGGTCTGCGCCGCGTCGCCGCGCTCGGCCAGCTGCATGCGGACTTCGGCGAAGACTTCGGGCGTGGTGAAGGCGCGCAGGTCGTCCAGGTTGCCGGCATCAAAGGCGGCCTGCAGACGGATGAAGTTGAGCTTGGCTTCGCGCGCGAAAGCGTCGGCGTCGAAGCCGGGCGGGAAATGCGGTGAAGCGTGGCTGCCGCCCGTAGCGGTCGCGGGCATCGCGTCAAACGCGGTCGCTGCCCGAGGATTCGCGCCAGCCGGCATGCCGGCGTACTGCATCGCGGGGGCCGGCGCATTGCGGCGCATGAAGAAGCGGAACAGCATGAAGGCGGCCATCGCCAGCAGCGCCAGCATCAGGAAGTTGGCCATTCCCTCGCCCATTCCCAGGTGGGAGAACAGCGCGGCCAGGCCCAGGCCTGCGGCCAGTCCGGCGATCGGCCCCATCCACGAGCGCTTCTGCGGCGCGGTGGTCGTTGTGGCGCTTTGCTGCTGGCGTTGCGGCGTCGGCGCGGCATCCTGCCTGGCCGGTGCGCTGCGTTGCATGCCGAAGGACTTGGCACCGCCCATGCGGCGGGCTTCGGCGTCCGGCATGGCGAAAGCAAAGCTGATGAAGACGGCAAACAGGCTGATCAAAATGCGTTTCATGGTGAATCCTGGTGAAGAGCTAAAGACGAAGCTTGGACGTGGCAGGGTGCAATCGTTCGCTCAGGTGCTTGGCTGAGTCGCGCGCACGGCGCGGCTGCGGCTGTGCACCGCCTCGACCAGCACGCTGACGTTGTCGGGGTTGGTGAACTGCGAAATGCCGTGGCCGAGGTTGAACACGTGGCCGGGGTGGTTGCCGTAGCTGTCGATGATGCGCGTGGCCTCGGAGCGGATGCTCTCCGGCGTGCCGTGCAGCGCGCAGGGGTCGAGGTTGCCTTGCAGCGCAACCTGGCTGCCCACGCGGCGGCGGGCCTCGCCGATGTCAAGCGTCCAGTCCAGCCCCACCGCGTCGGCGCCGATGCCGGCCATCGACTCCAGCCAGTTGCCGCCGCCCTTGGTGAAGATAATGCTGGGCACGCGCCGGCCTTCGCGTTCCTTGATCAGGCCGGCGACGATGCGCTCCATGTAGTCGAGCGAGAATTCCTTGTACGCGTGCGGGGTGAGACTGCCACCCCAGGAGTCGAAAATCATCACGGCCTGTGCGCCGGCCTCGATCTGCGCGTTGAGGTAGTCGATCACCGCCCGTGTGTTCACTTCCAGGATGCGGTGCAAGAGGTCGGGACGGCTGTACAGCATGGTCTTGATGTGGCGGTAGTCGTCCGAGCCGCCGCCTTCGACCATGTAGCAGGCCAGCGTGTAGGGGCTGCCGGAAAAGCCGATCAGCGGCACCGAGCCGTCGAGCGCGCGGCGGATTGAACGCACCGCGTCCATCACATAGCCGAGCTTGTCGGTCGGATCGGGCGCGGAGAGGTCGCGGATTTCCCATTCGTTGCGCAGCGGACGCTCGAAGCGCGGGCCCTCGCCGGTGGAGAAATACAGGCCCAGGCCCATTGCGTCGGGCACGGTGAGGATGTCGGAAAACAGGATCGCGGCGTCAAGCGGATAGCGCGCCAGCGGCTGTAGCGTGACTTCGGTCGCCAGGTCAGGCGTCTTGCACAGGGTCAGGAAATCACCTGCGCGGGCGCGGGTGGCGTTGTATTCCGGCAGGTAGCGGCCGGCCTGGCGCATCAGCCAGAGGGGGGTGTATTCGGTGGGCTGGCGCAGCAGCGCGCGCAGAAAGGTATCGTTCTTGAGGGCGGACATGAGGCAGGCCAGGACGCAAAGCCGGCATTTTAGCAGGCTTGGCGCCACCGGCCCTGGTACATCGGGCCATCAGCTGCGGCGGAAGCTCCATTCTCCCTCGCCGGACGGGCAGGCCAGCACATCGCGCGGCTGGCGGCCGTCGACCCCCAGCGTGGCGTGACGGCAGCCGTCGCGGACGCCGCCGCGCGGGGTGAAGTGGTAGTGGCGGCCATCGTGGCGCCACTCCACCGGCACGCCGGGGCGGCCGGGTTCCAGCGCATGGCCCATGCAGGCGCGATCGCGGTCGTCCATGCTGTCGCCGATGGCGTGTCCCACCACGGCGCCGAGCACCCCGCCGACCACCGTGCCGACCACGCGGTCGTCGCGGCCGGCGACCTGGCCGCCGATCACCGCGCCGATTTCATCGCGGTTGCAGCGGCCGGACGCAATGCCGTAGTCGTGGACATAGACGGCGCCGCTCTTGCCTCCTGTGGTGTTTGGCTTGCTTGTCCTTCTTGTAATAACCGTGCGCTGGGGCATGGGGTGGGTCGGCGAATGCTGGGCCTGCGCCTACCCGTGCCGCCAGGACCAGTGCGAGGGGTCGTTTCATGGTGTTCTCCTTGCGTGTCGTGATCTTGAGGTTTGGGATTGATCGACCCACTGCGGCCCAACTGTAGGCGAGGCGCGCCTTCGCGCGTCTCGCCGGGTTAGTTGAACCTGGAAGGGCGGTCGTAGGCAGAGCGGGCCTGGCGGTCATGCGATTCCGTGCGGATATTCTGGTTCGCCATATCCAGCGCGCGGTCGAGGCGCTGGAATTCGCGTGCATCAATCCTGCCATCGGCACGGAAATGCTGTTCCATGGTGCGGATCTTGTGCTGTTCCTGCATCAATTCGCGAAATTCGAAGCGAGTCAGCTGGCCCGCCCGCCTCGCAGCCTGGATACGTTCAGCCTGGCGATCCTGGCGGACATCGATCTGCTGGCTGTAAGCCCTGGATTGCTGCGGGTAAGCCTCGTGGTGACCGTAGCCGCCACGCTCCCAACCCGCCTGCGCGCCGGCTGCTGCCAGGCCCAATGCCAGCATGCCCAAAGTGGACTTCATCAGAGTGCTTTTCATGGTATCGCTCCTTTTTCAATTGAGGGGTGCCGCTGACTTGGGGTTGCTCAGCGGACACCTGCACTCTAGGAGCGCCATGTAAGCGGGGTGTTGGGGGCGGGTTACGAGGTGTAACGCAATGTAACGCCGACCGGGGCATGGATTGTGCGATCAGCGGCGCGTGCAGACCGGCTACCGGGCGTCCCGGTCGGCCGGGGGCGCCTCTGGGGTTTCTTCAGCAGGCCGACGATCAGGGCTCCTGTACGTCCTTGCCCATCTGCTCGATTTTCTCCCCTGCCTGCTCACGCGCCTCGTCCAGCGCCTTTCCTGCTTCCTGGGCGGGACCGGGCTGGGCCGCGGGATCGTCAAATAGGGTGTTTGCTTCCTCCTTCATGTCCTGAACGGACCGGTCCACCTGTTCGCCAGCCCGTTCGGCGGGACCCTGGTTGTCGCAGCCGTTCAGGATCAGCAGGCTGGTCAGCGTCGCAAGCACCGCGTAAGAGGCATGCCAGGGGTGGGTGCGTTTGGATTTGGCTGGCAGGCTGAAGGCGATGCCGGTTCCGGCCCCGCTCCATTCATACAGTTTCATGTGTTCATCGTTCAAGTAGTGCGGCGTCTTACGCATGGCTTTCTCCAAAGTTCTGTTGGGCCGGCAGCAATGAAATCGCTGCCGGCAGGCTGACGGTTGGCAGGGTTCAGCGCTTGATCTGCAGATCGTTGCGGACGCCTTTCACGCCCTCGACGGCGAGCGCGATTTTTTCGGCCTGGGCAATTTGCGTTGCGTTGTTGACCCAGCCGGACAGTTGCACCGTGCCTTGATGGGTTTCCACATTCACGCCCAGGCCTTTTATGCCTTCTTCCTTCAATAGCAGCGACCGCACCTTGGTGGTGATCCACACGTCATCCATGTATTTGCTGGCCTTGACGCGATCGTTGTTGGCGACGGCCTTGATGTACTCGTCATTGCCCAGGCGGCCGTCGCGGTTGGCGTCGGCTTCGTGAAACGCCTGTTCATGGCCGCCCTTGGCGGCAAATTCCTCCGCGCTGACGATGCCATCTTCATTTCCGTCCGCGGCCTTGAAGCCGGGCATGACCGGCGAGGCCAGGACCAGGGTGGCGGTGAGGGCGGCCACTGCGCCGGCCAGGGTCACATTGAGAATGCGTTGTTCAAAAGATTTCATGTCTATCTCCTGTGTCATGAGTGGATTCGAATGCAGATGCACTCAAGCAGGGTAGAGCGACGAGCGTGCCAGTTTGATTTATGGTAATGAAATCAGATAGATGGACTGGCTTGGTGGCGTGGCATGCGGGCGCCCCGGTTTTGAACAGGCCATTTTGTCGCCTGTTGGAGACGTCACCCGCAAGGTGCCTGCAACCCGCTGTAGTCATTGAACTTTTTTGTCTGCTGTCGGCGACAGCGCAGCCGTCTGGCCCGAAACGGGCGCAAAAAAAAGGGAGCCAGGCTCCCCGGTCGTGGGCGAGGGATGATTCAAA
>Ga0299912_10000274_pt1 | contig 48147 bp, 51 predicted proteins | sample RVTome_2_FD_207667 | JGI IMG/M metagenome (GOLD analysis project Ga0299912, IMG submission 207667) | Soil microbial communities from uranium-contaminated site in the Upper Colorado River Basin, Wyoming, United States - RVT95D214 (version 2) ... | reverse complement strand
TTTCACCGAAAAGCCGAACGCTTCCACTTTGCCCGAAATAACTGAGACAGAGGCTGAACCATCCACCAGAAGAGTTTTGCCTTTCTCAACCGTTCGCTTCATCCGTTTTCCTCCGCGAATAGATATGCCCTGTTCGTCCAGCTATGCGTATGGCTGAAACTATGTCCCTAAGCCCGCGTCTATGCTTTTTCTCATCAATATGTCGGTTTGTTCCAGCCTCACTCACTATCTCCAAAACCACTTCAGGAGGTAACGCGGCATCCAGCATCTCCAAGAGAGTCTTGTACGCTGGAACCCCATTCCCGATTTTCACGGAAACCGCAGTTGAGGAAACATCAAAATCTTTTACAATATTCTTTACTTTGTCCAGTACTTCTTGAACGCTGAAACAGTTATCTGTTTCGTTAACTTTCCCGTCGGCTATAACTGCTAACCCAAACATTTCTCCTGGGTCTATGCCTACGACGATTTTGTCGTATGATTCTTTTCCCTGAAGAACTTTCCCTGCTTCATTTACCACTGTGCTTGGTGCTGTTCTGTCGTCGTAAACCAGTATTTTTTCATGGCTTATCATGTGCTTTTCCTTGTCCGTGGTTATGACCACCTTGGCTTCTACTGGTACAGGGTTGCCTGGAATGAGGCTGAGAAAATCCATGTTTCTCTCTCTTAACTCGTTGACTATTAAGAAGTAGGCTTTTCCTGAAACTGTCGCAACTGCCACCTTCGTTTTCATATAAACTTCCTATATGAATATACGTTTGAGCACAAAACAATTATTGGTTTCGCACTTTATATCCGTTGATGTGTGTTAACGTGTTAAAAAAGATCTTAACGGGCTGCGGGTGCATTGACAGCCACATGAACGGCGGCATATCCCCAGAAAGCATTACTCTAATTTATGGGGAACCCGAAACGGGCAAAACAACGCTGGCGATGCAGTGCGCCGTGAACTGCGCAATGCAAAACTATAAAACCTTATTCATGGATTGCGATAACACGTTCTCTGCCAAAAGGCTCTCTCAAGTAGCCTCTGGAAAATTTGAGGAAATCGCCGAACTCGTAATTCTAGTCAAGCCAAATGATTTCAGAGAGCAAACAGCCGTTATAGACCGCTTATCAGAGTACACTGCGAAAAACTTTGGTTTAGTAATCATCGACACCGTCACTTCTCTATATCGAGTCAACGTTGCAGAATCTTCTAGAAAAACGTTTGGACTTAACCGCGAGCTAAACAGGCAAATGGCCATTTTAGCGCAAACGACAAAAACCCAGAAAATCCCAATTGTCGTAACAAGCCAAGTAAGGAGCGTTTTCAATGAAACTCCTGTAAGCGTGGCACCTGTGGCTACCAGAGTCTTAAAATTCTGGGCAGACACAATAATTGCCATGAAACCCACTGAAACCCCGCAGATAATCAAAGCAGTGCTCGAAAAAACTCCCAAACGAACCCAAGAAGTAACTTGCCATTTACGCATAGAAGAAACTGGCATACACGATTACCGTTTTCACTGATGAATGGTTGATTGCATGGACATAGCTAAACTAATCATTGATTCACTACTATTCATATTTCCCGCTTACTGCGCAAACGGCGCACCTGTGCTTGCCGGCGGAGGAGCACCAATGGATTTCGGGAAAAAATTTTTTGATGGAAAACCGATTTTGGGGAAAAACAAGACTTTCAGAGGTTTCTTTTTTGGGTGGACTATCGGCTTAATGGTTGGCTTAGTCGAGACCATGCTCTTTGGTTATCCTCTTCTGTTTAGCGTGCTTTCGCCTTTGGGAGCTCTTATGGGCGATTTGGCTGGTGCTTTTCTGAAAAGACGCTTAGGAATCGCTCCAGGTGGTTTGCTCCCAATTATTGATCAAATTGACTTTGTTGTCGGTGCACTTTTGTTTTCGCTACCCTTGTCGATGATATACTGGGAGTTGGCAGTTGCTGTTCTCATAATCACTCCTCCGATTCACTTGTTTACCAATTTCTTGGCGTACAAGCTGAAATTGAAAAATAATCCTTGGTGAAAATATCATCAGCTAGTCTTAATGCTGATCGCGCCTTCCAAGAATGCGTACGCTAAAAACAAGAGCGCCACGCCTATTACAAGCATCATGTATGCCTGTCTCGGCTTGTAAGCGTATTTTGTGCTTTGATAAATAGCCAGTAGGCCGATGAAACCAATCGCGTAAAGCATCGTAGAGATTACAGTGTCAGATATGAATTGATAGCTAATATCAGGATATAGGAAATAGAAGCGGTTATTAACATAGGCCGAGGGAAGAGGCTGAATTATAATCGTGTATAAGCCTCCGCCGAAAAGGAACACGGCAGACGCGAGTACAATTATGGAAAGCATGAGGGTTGACGGTTGTGCTGTTGAAATTTTACGGAACAACCGGCTCAGCGAAAAAGACATTGTCGCAGTTTGTTTCTTAACTTTCTTTGCCATTTTTTTCTTCCTCGTTGCTAATTAGGTACTCTGCTACTTCTTTAGCCCAGTCTCCTGTTAATGAATTCTTTTCAATCTCACTTAAATATCCTTCCCAAGAAATCTTTAAACCTTTTCTCCAAAAAGCATACTTCTTAACTATGTTCTCGTAGGCTTTCAAGTGTGATGGGCAGAAATCTCTTTTGCCGGCTTCTCTACTGCAAGTTTTGCATCGCAACACTCTTTCTCCTCCCTTCCTTTAATTGGCATTTAGGGTTGAAACATAAAGTCCAAGGACGCTTTCCCCTTATCCAAACTCGCACCGTTGGCCAGCCGCAACCATTGCAAACGTTGCCTAAAGGTCTCACGGAGCCTCTCTGCGGAAGAGGAAAGGCGGTTTTGCATTTGCCCTCGAAATAGTTGGTGCAGCCCACGAAGCGTTTGCCAGTTTTTCTTGAATACAAGATAACCAGTTTTCCATTCTGGCATGTTGGGCATGCTCCGATCATCTTTTCTTCCAGTTTGGATTCTTTAAGTGCTTGACTTAGCTGTGCACCTATTATTTTTTCTTTTTCTTTTAGTTTCTCTGTTGCGGGCTTTAGAATTTCAATCGCGCTCAGCAGAACATTTTCTTTTGTTTCTTTTTTCTGTTGGATTTCACTCATTTTCTCTTCAAGCTTTCGCGTTAGCTCGGATGATACAACGGTTGGACAGTATTTTTTTAGAATATCAATAACCTTGAAGCCGAGGTCGGTCACCACAATTCTTTCCTCATAGATATATTTCCTGTCGTATAGTGTTTGTATAATTCCTGCTCGGGTTGCCTTTGTCCCGATTTCTTCTTTTTCCATTTTTCTGAGAAGACTGCTGGGATTGTATCTTGGGGGCGGTTGAGTAAACTTGTCCTCCAAAATAACTCTTTTAACGCTGATTCTTTGCCCTTCCTCCATCTGCGGCAAAGGCGCGTCCTCTGACCGAACATAGGGCCTGTAGAAACGAAGCCAACCTTCCTCTAAAGTTTGTCTTCCTCTAAGATGGAACAGTTGCCCGTTGATGCTGATGGTGACTTTTACGGTTTGCTGCATCGCTGGTTCGCCAAAAGTTGCCATAAACCTTCTAACAACAAGGTTCAAAATGTTTTTCTCGGCGCTGTCCAAGGCTCTTTCAGGCAGATTTCCAGTGGGGTAAATAGCGGGGTGCGCTGGGTCTTCCTTCTTTCCTTCGTTTGGCTTTAGCGCTGGATTAGCGATAAGTTCGGTTGCGAGCTCATGGTATTCGCGTGTTTTGCCTAGTTTCTTTAGAATCGTTTCATACCCGATTGCAGGCGGCAGTTTTTGGCTGCTAGTTCTCGGATACGAAATTAACGCGTCCAAGTACAACCGCTGCACGATTTTGGAAGTACGCATCGGCGTAAACCTGAAAAGCCTGTAAGCTTCGCTTTGCAGGGAACCCAAGTCGAAGGGCAGCGGCGGCATCTGCTGGAACTTTTTCGTTTCTATTTTTTCTATTTCACCGTTCTTTCCTTTGCAAGCGTTGACTATGATGTCTGCTTCTTCTTTGATTTCGATAATTTTCTTTTCATACTCTGCTTCTAAAACTGAGTCGCCTATTAGGACGGTGGCTTTTATGCTCCAGTAGGGCGTTGGCACGAAACATTTTATGCTTCTTTCTTGTGCTGCGAGAAACTTGAGTGTTGGTCCTTGCACGCGTCCAGTGCTGAGTGTGGTGTATCTTCCGCTATAGTTTTTCGCTGCGGTCGTTAAGGCTCTGGACAGGTTTATGCCGTAAAGCCAGTCTACTTCGTGTCTTGTCAATCCAGCCTCAATGAGCGAAAAATCCAGATGCGGTAATGCTTTGGTATACGATTTTTCAATTTCCTCTTTTGTCAGAGTGGAGTATTTCATGCGTTTTGAAGTGTTTTCCTTGTTGCCGCAAGCATATTTCAGTATGCAGTAGCCGATTATGCTGCCTTCAACGTCATAATCGCATGCATCGATGAAAACGTCTGCGTCCTTCGCCAATTTCGCAATGGTCTCTACCCAAGTGCGGATTCGCCTTGCTCCGCACTTCGCCAAGTACAGCGGAACCCACTGATAACTGAAAACAGGATATTGCCCTCTTCCTTTCTTTTCGCTTGCAACCGTGTACAAGTGCCCCAAAGCTGGAACGATAACTAGGTCTCCGCTTCTTTTTGCCACGTAATATGGGACGCCGTTCTCCACAATCCGCTTAGATTTTCCCGCCTCATCTAAAGCTGAGGCTATTCTGTTAGCAGCATCTGGCTTTTCAGTTATGATTAACGTATACTTTCTCAAGCGCTACAAACCACACTTGAGTATTGTGATTCAGCTTTTCCTCAAAATAAACTTTATAGCACGCAGTCGCATTTAGGTGAAAGAAACTACTATCTCTTTTAGCAATCAATAAATATGTCATGGATGTTACTTTCCTGTTGTTTCGGGAAGTGAAATGTAGTGCCTCAGCGTGTTACTTGTCACGGATGCGGTCAGTTATTATACGAAGGCGTGGAGCTCAAACCTCCAGACGAAATTCTCCAGCAGCATGATGGAAAATGCCCTAAATGCGGCAAAAAACTGTCATTACTGCCCATTGACGTTGAAGTAAAACCGATTAGATAACCGCGTTTGAAATAAAAACTTGGAACTGCATGGAAAATCTTATTGGCGTTCCAATGGCAGTGTTATGCGGTGCCTATTCAAAACAATTTTCGCAGTGATGAAGAAAACGGGATGCAGCTTGTACCTTTTTTGACTATGGTTGAACAGTTTTTTGCATTGAGGCGAATTCAAGTTTAAGCACTTAAGTTGTAGTGTACGCTGTAAAATCAATTAAGCTCCTCTTATCGGCAATATTCGAAATCTCGGAAAGCCATAAATAAACGACCATTGTGATATAAACAATTATTAACCACAAGAATAAATAAAACACTTCATTAAGCTGTAGGAAGAGATGGCTCAAATTGGGGATTAAGGAGACACTGAAGGAACGCCTCGTTAACGGCTTTAAAGGCTTTGGAAGATTGCGCCTTCAAATAAGTCACGCGTCAATAATGGCTTTTTCAGCTTTGCTTCTAATCCTCTTCATTGCCTTCACCATCCGTATTCTACCCATACGTTGGGAAATACCGACAGGCACCGTGCGTCTTAGCGAATTTGACCCCTATTACCAATTCAGTCTGACAAGATACATGGTGCAGAATGGTTTGCTCTCGGCTTATTGGCCTACTCCTTGGGTAAACACTCAGCAATGGTATCCTCAAGGCTTGGATATGTCTACATCATTGCCTGCTTTGCCAATGACCACGGCTGTACTCTACGATATTATTTCTTTTCTAGGCGTAAACGTTGATTTAATGACGTTTGCCTCGTTCATGCCCGCTATACTGGGTGCCCTCTGCAGCCTCGTAATTTATTTTATCGGCAAAGACTTGGGCGGAAAACCAACTGGTTTGCTCGCGGCTCTTTTCCTAGCGTTAGCGCCATCTTTCCTCCAGAGAACCTCTCTTGGTTTTTTTGACACTGAAGTCCCAGGTGTGCTTGGGCTTTTGTTGTTCATGTTTATGTTTCTACGAGCCATCGACGGAAATAGAACTCTTGGTTCATCGGTAAAATACTCGCTCGGCGCTGCGGCAGCATTAGCTTACTTCATTACGGGGTGGGGTGCAGCCTACTTCATAATTGATTTGACTGCATTTTTTGTTTTCGTGTTACTCTTGTTGAAAAGGTACAACCAACGCCTGTTGCTTTCTTATAGCATAATTTTTGGTGTGGCACTTTTTGTGGCGACAAAGGTTCCATATGTTTCACTTAACTATCTGACGTCAGGTCCAGTGATACCCATTGTAGGCGTGTTTATTTTGCTTTGTGTTTCGGAGATTTTGCGCCATAATATATCGGCAAGAACGAAGCTTTCGCTCATTAGCGCGTCAATTGTCGTATTAGTTGTTGGTTTCGTTGGTTCTTGGCAACTTGGTTACCTAGAAAACATCGCAGGGAAGTTCGTCACGGTTTTGGATCCGTTTCTCCGTTCTGCGACTCCTCTCATAGAGTCCGTGGCTGAGCATAGAATTTCAGCTTGGGGCAATATTTATTATGAACTGGGTATAGGGATACTGTTTTTCCTCGCAGGTTTGTACTTTACGCTGAGAAATCCTACTAATAGAAATGTGTTCCTGCTGCTCTTCGGTTTAACCTCGCTTTACTTCGGAGCCTCTATGGTGCGGTTGCTCGTTATTTTTGCGCCCGCCTTTAGCCTTTTGGTAGCCGCAGGCATTCTTGGTATAATGAAACCATTCTACACTTTGCTAAGGGAAGCATCTCACGTCGCCATAAAAACAAAGCGTGGTCTGGCGCGTGTAAGCAAAGAATACAGCGGAATTGTCATTTTTCTGGTTTTCATTCTTGTAGTAACAAATCTTGCTTTCTCCCCTCAAACTGGTGGTATGCCTAGAGTGTACGGTCAAGCCTATTCGCCGATAACAATCAGTGCAGCCAGTCTCCCACTAGGAGGCAATCTTGCTGAGACAGCACCGGAATGGTTAAACATGCTGAGCTGGACACAGAACAATCTTCAATCAACAACTGTCGTATGCTCTTGGTGGGATTACGGGTATTGGCTAGGCATAATGGGGAATGTTACAACTTTGGCTGATAACGCTACGATAAATGGGACACAGATAGAAAACATAGGTTTCATCTTCATGGCTAATGAGACGCAAGCATTGCAGATGCTGGAAAAGTACAACGCCAAGTACATTCTCGTCTTCATTACTCTCAAGATAGGTCAATCGTCCACTCAGCAGTATTATGTCGCTAGTCCTGCTGGTTACGGTGACGAAGGCAAGTGGATGTGGATGGCGAGAATTTCTGGTCAAGCTCGCGATAGATTAGTCCGAACTGGCTTCATCGATGAAGCTGCTTCATGGACTGACGAAACACCCTTTGGAGAGGCTAATAACTCGACTGGCGCATGGGTGTGGAACGATAAGGGCACGAATTCAACGATATATAAGCTGATGAGTTGGGCAAAGCAACGTTGGACAGAGGCGGCAGGCATGGGCTACGTAGTGCCAGACGAGGCAGGCGTGCAACCTACATACTTTAAGGAAGCTTATTTCGCTGGCTTGGATTTGAATTTTTATGATGCCGCTCAGAAATATGGCGGTCTCATACCCGTTGTTGCCCTGTACGAAATTGACTGGCAAGCATACTATAATGCTACGAGTCCTGCAAGTTGACAGATGAGGGAGCGGTAGCTTGTTTCCAAAAGTTCCTGACCAACACAAGGCAGGTAAACCTTTAGTTCCAAACGGTTTAGGCGTACTCTACGTCCTATTCGTCACTGTCTATCTTTTCTTGGTGTACTTCTCAGGCGTCCTCAAAGCCTCGAACGGAGTTTCTGCACCATTAACTTTAGCCGTATGCGTCTTGTTCGGAGGCTTCATGGGTTTGCTGGATGACTGGATGGACTTGAAATGGCGTTACAAGGCTTTTATGCCCTTAATAGCCGCGTTGCCTCTTGTGTACTTAGCAATCGAGAGTGAGCTGCGCACGTCAATATCGTTGCCCCTCATAGGCGTCATTGAGTTCTCGGGCTATTACTATTTTCTGATAATCCCGCTAATCGTTATGATAGTCACTAACACCGTAAACCAGCTTGGCGGTTTGAATGGGTTGGAAACAGTCTGCCCAGCAATAATCCTTATGGGGCTAATGACTCTGTCGCCGTCACACCTGATCTTGATGCTTGGACCTTTAATCTTCTGGTTAATTCTTGCAGGTTTTAACCTTCAAGGCAAGATTTTTGTCGGCAACTCAGGTTCATTCGCCATAGGAATGACCATAGCCTCGTTCGCAATAATCACGGACCTGAAATTGCCCTTGTTGATTTCAATCATTCCCTACGTTGTTAACTCTTCCTTGATATTATTGACCATCTTCTTTACTAAGAAACGAGCAAGCGTTTCGTTCGACGGAAAAAAACTCGTGTCCGATCACAGGCGGAGCTTGGTTACACTTATAACTTACCGTCGGCCATTGACTGAGCGCCAAGTAGTTGCCATAATTTCTCTGCTTGTCGTGTTCTTCACATTGACTGCAGTGATTACCGCGTTACTCTGAACACTTTTCACGTAGCCAATTCAACATTCGCAGTGTCTTGCTTTGCAAGAGACAAAAGCTTCAGGTTTGCCGCCACTGTTGATTCAGTAAGTTTTAATAAGTAACTCGTATGTGCATTATGCTTGTTGGGCGGGTAGGTGGACCTCCACCCGTTCCGCCTGAATAAACCCCGGTGTAGGAGGTAAAAAAAGAGTGAAGTTTGATAGTCGAGACTTGGCTTTAACCGCTGTGTTTGCAGCGTTGTACGTAATCATAAATCTCGCTGAGGCGTTCTTTGTTGGCAGTCCATTTTTCACGTACGGTCCTATACAACTGCGTTTGGCTGATTGCCTGATAGCGCTAGCTGCGTTGTTTGGTTGGCCGCTTGTTGGCGGCGTCACTTTAGGCTGCGTGTTGGCGAATGCCTACTATTTTCTCGGTGCTCCCGACGTGATTTTAGGACCCATCGCTAATCTTGTCGCGGCTAGCATAATTCTGTTCTTGAGGAAGCGCCGATTGACAGCTTGCATCGTAGGCGCCTTGCCTATCGGCGTCATCGTTGGCAGTTATCTGTGGCTGTTCTTTCCGTTTTTGTCGCCGCCTGAAATTCTAAGCTTTCTTCCTGCGTGGGCTGCCATGATTGTCAGCTTAACCATCAGCAGTTTAATCGCAGTGGCTGTCATTGGCTACGCTTTGCTCTTGGTGCTGAGTCGCAGAGGGATCATTGAGCCTTTGAAGTCTCGTGGACTGAAAGTTGTTGACCAAAAATAGCTATGCTAGGAACCTTTCAAGCTTCGTTAAGCCGATGATTTCGTCAAAGCTCAAGCCTAACGCATCTAAAACTTGGTCGAAGGTGGAATGCAAATAAGCAACGTATTTGTCAACGTCCACCTCATTTTTTGTGGCTAATTCCACTGGCTTCACATGCGGCTCTCTGGTAGTTTTGACGAAGCTGATTAGGTCGCCTGCTCTTATTTCAACTCCGTTTTCTTTCAGGATTTTTGCCGCTTTAACATGTTGCGGTGTTGTTTTCGTGTAGTGCTCTAGTTCTTCGCCTAAAACTATGTGGAACGCGAGTTCGCTGAGGTTTTCCCATTCTCTCCGTTTTAACCGCGTGTAACGTTCGCGAACTATGTCAGCTATGTCTTTTTTCGCTTTTTCGAATTCTGCTGGGTTTTTAACTTGTGCTAGTCGTTCTTTCATTTTGTTGAAGGCGTTTTTGATGAAGATTGGAATGTGCTTTTTCTTGCCTGTTAATCCTTTAACGTCAACTGTGCCGTCTTCTAGAACGCCGAGGTAGTTTTTTTTGCGGGAGCTGAAAACCGCGTATCTGTAAACCTTATCCACGTCTATGCCCATTTTCAATTCATGCTCGGTCCAGCGGGTTAACTCTTCAACCTGCTCCTTTGAAGGGTTTTTGAGAAAGAGGCTGTCTGTATCTCCGTAAAGCACTTGGATGCCTAATCCTTCGGCTCTGTTGAGTATTTGGGTTATGGAATGCCTTCCGATGGCTGCTGTGGCTTCCGCTACCGGCGGACAGTACAGGTCGAAGCTGTCAGCGCCGAACACGCCGTAGCTGGCGTTCAAAATAACTTTCAATGCTCCTTGAGTGATGTTGTACCAGTTTCTTAATTCGGTGGGCAAGCTTTTGTCTTTGGCTTTCAGCTTGTACCATCGCACGCGCAGGTCTCTCAGCGAACCAATGAGGAGGCTTTCCATGGCGCGTTTTTTGGTGCACACCCAATGAGGCGTATCCGGTATCAAGTTGCGTCGGCATTCTGGATGCGCACAGAGTATTGATTGGTAGCCGAGGTTCCAGACTTTTATTATTGATGGGTACAGGCTTGGAAAATCCATTACGGCTACGTTGAAGTGAACTCCGGGCACTGGTTCGACGACTATGGCGCCCTTGTATTTTTTGCCTTTTATTATGGCTGTGGTTGCGGTTTTGCCTTTTTTGGCGAGTATGTCTTCAGCATTTGGGATCAGCATGTTTCTTTTTCTGTGTTCGCGGTGCATGAAGTTTCGTATCCACCGTGACACGCCTTGGCGGCTTACGTCTTCCATGGGCATGCTGCTGATTCTTGCGAGCACAAGGATTAGCTTCATGGGTAATTCGTCTTCGAAACTCGTTAGCTTAAAAGTGATTTCCGAATCTCTGAGACAGTATCGGGCTAGTTCCGTGTAGGTTAGTTCTCCGAAGCTTTTTTCCAGTCGAATTTTCTCTACGCCAATCAGCGAGTTGCCCACGTCGTTTAGTGTTACGTCGCGGTAACGGTTGTTGAAGGCGTAAATCTGGATTGACCTGTTGAAGAAAAACTTGTACAAGTCAATGTGCACGCCGTATCGTAGCAGGCAGACACGTTTGCCGACATCTATTGGAATGTCGCTTTTGCTGATGCCCAAGTTCAGTGCGCGGTGAGTTAGATAGCGCAGGTCAAAGTCATCACCGTTAAAAGTCAAAATGAACGGGTAATCCCATAACACTTCGAAGACGGCTCTGAGCAGTTTTTCTTCACTTTCAAAATATTCTAAGCTTACGTCTGCAGGCAAGCGTTCGCTTCCTTCGCGGATGCCTTCCCGCTTCAGAAGCAGCACTCTTTTCTGGTCATCCGAGCTATATACGGATACGCAGGTCACGGGGTACGCGGCTTCATGCGGGTCAGGCACTCTTGTGGATATGGGCGCGGTAACTTCTATGTCTATGGCTGCTCTGCGGAACTTGGGCGCAGGGTACTCCATCAGTCTTGCCCAAGCCTCAGTGTACTCCAGTTCTTCCTGCGTTTCTTCTTTGAAGATGCTTTTAATTTGGCTGACTCTTTTCTCGGTTTCCTCCAGCGTCACCGGGCTGAGATTGCCGTTTTTGACTTCGTAAATCATTCCTGGCAAGAGCTGCTTGTCGTAGATATAGCATTGATAGTATTTTATTCTGGCTTCCCACACTTTTGCCTCTTCACTATTCGCCATAGCGACTGAATTTTTCTGGAAATCTTCTGGAATTATGTCTCTTATGGTGCCTTCTGGTTTGCCTCCGATGGCTAAAGGGTCATTTGCCACGATTTTCGTGACTTTTACGGTTTTGTCGAGAAGCGGGTCGAACTTTTCTTCAGGTTCAAAATGGTCAAAACCCTCATGGTTGACTAAGCGGTTGATTTTTTTCAGTTCCGGCTGGGAAAGGTTAGTTAAGCAGTAGGGCTTATGCCCCGTGTTATCATACCAAAAATAGATTTTGCCCGATTGGGGCTCGTACAGTTTTATAAACGCTTTTTTTGAGCGCCCATCATAGCCTGCAGAGACAAAGTACGATGGCGGCAGATTCTCAGGCGCAACTGGCGGAAAAGCACGACGTTTCCTCTCCTTTTTCTGTTTCTCATCTGCAGCGATGGCTGGTTCTTCCGCTTTTGCCTCTTCCTTAACAGGTTTGTTTTGCACTTGAGAGTAATAGTCTAAGCTTTTCTGCGCCATCACACTTCTTAACCTTTAGCCCTATTCTATACGCTATAGACTAAAATCTTTACTGGCTTATCAACGTGTTCTGTTCTTAGGCGGCTTTAACTCTTATTTAGCACTCCCGCGTTGTTTTATGCTGTGTGAACGCCTTGCTGAAGGACGCTTGGACGGTTGCTATCGAAACCCTGAGCTGGATAGAAATGCAAAAACTAAGTGAACGCCTAGCCTTAGCGAGAACCGTTAAGCAACTGAACATAAGCAACCCTGATGCTGTTCGGTATGGATATGGGCTTGTGTGCGAAACCATCAGACGCAAAAACCTCATCGACAGCTTCGTCAACAGCGTTCTGAAACCCAAAACCATAGGCGAATTCACCTTAGGTGTTCAAGCATTTCTGCGGCTTTACATTTACCAAACCAGAACCGCAAAACAATGGACCAAAATAGACTTAGAAGAAGCCGCCAACATCGCCAAGTTGGCGCGGGCGATTTTAGGCTGGACAACTCTAAGCGAAATTGAACCCTTCTTGGGGTTGCTGCTCACTCGACAACCAGCGCTCATTCTAAAGGGAATAAGCGATGAAAAAAGGATAGGTCTCCAAACATTTAATCCAATTTGGTTTGTCAAGTATTGTTTCAAACTTCTCGGTCGCAGGGAAGCGACAGCTTTCCTCGAAGGAAGCGCGCATCCGCCGCCCACGTACATCAGGCTGAACACGCTTCGGGCTTCTCAAGAAGAAATTCTGGAAAAACTCGCAATTGAAAACGTTAAACTAGAAAAAGTTGAGCTGTTGCAGCACGCGCACCAAGTCACTGGCGCGAAGCAGCCTCTAATGCGAACAGCGACCTTTCAGGAAGGTCTATTTTACATTCAGGATAAGGCAAGCTGCTATGCCGCTGAAGTTGCCAATCCAAAGCCGAATATGACGGTTTTAGATGTTTGCGCTGCTCCCGGAGCCAAAACCACGTACCTAGCGCAGCTTATGCAGAATCAAGGCTCAATTTGCTCGGTGGATTATTCTGTTCGAAGAATGCAAACGTGGAGCAAGGAAGTGTTCCGCATGGGCGTGAAAATCGCAACGCCAGTAATCGCGGACGCGCGCAGTTCTCTGCCTTTCGCGGCTGAAGCTGACATCGTAATCTTGGACCCGCCATGCACCAGCACTGGCGCTTTTGGAAAGCTTCCGTCAGCCAAGTGGCGGCTTAACCCGCACTCGATTGAGCGGATGAGCGGGATTCAGTGGCAGATAATCAACAACTGCGCTGGAAAAGTGAAAGCTGGAGGCGTTTTGACATACTCCACTTGCAGCGTAACGGTTGAAGAAAACGAGATGATAATTGAACGCTTCTTAAAGTCGCATCCAGAATTCTCGCTGGCGGAAATAAACCCAAAGATAGGCTTGCCAGGCTTAAGAGGACTGACCAAGTGCCAGAGGCTTTACCCGCATGTTCACCAGAGCAACGGCTTCTTCATCGCAAAACTACAAAAAGAATAGCACATCAAAGAAACAGCAGCTTTCTACTAAACAGCCATTCACGCTAAGGTTCAACCTATATATAAAGTGGCTATAGTTTTTTCCACGCGATAGAGAGCCTTGCTCCAGTACATTTTATTAGCGTCACTCTTTCCGCGCCTTTTCCAGTTGGCAAAGCATTTCGAACACCACTTTGGCAGCGTTAATCGCCGATATTCCTTGGTCATAGTTAGGCGCAACTTCCAAAACGTCAAATCCAACCACGCGTTTATCGCACAATGCGCACAAAATGTCCAGCAACGTATGGGTTTCGATGCCTTCTGGCTCTGGGTTTTGCACTGCAGGCGCATAAGCAGGGTCAAGAACATCCATGTCCACGGACACGTAGATATTCTCGTACGACGCAAGTTTCTCCCTAAGCTTTTTTGTGATTTGCGCTGAGCCTTCTTTCCTAATTTGCTGGGACGTGAAAAAGTCTATTCCAGACTTTTTTGCGTAAGCTAATTCTTCTTTGCACACTGCTCTTGTGCCGACTTCAATTATCTTCGCTGGCTTCACTTCCTCATTTATGCAACGCATGAAAGTGGTATGCGAAAGTTTCACTCCCAGAAACTCCTTGCGCAAGTCCAAATGTGCATCGAAGCTTACAAGCGCCGTTTTCTGGGCTTTGGCGCTTAAGCCTTTCATGATGCCCAACGTTATGGTGTGTTCTCCGCCTAACGCAACTGGTATTTTTCCCGCGCTTGCAACGTCTTCAACCACAAGTTTCAGCATGTCAACTGTTTTCTTCGTGTCCGTTGAAACATGCAAATCGCCCAAATCATGCAAGCACAGGTCTTCAACGTCTATTCCAGTGCGGAAACTGTACGTTTCTATGTTTAGAGAAGCTTGGCGAATTGCGTTGGGACCAAACCGTGCTCCCGTGCGATATGTGCTTGTAACATCGAAAGGAGCGCCAAAAACCACGTAATCTGCTTTTTCAAACGGCTGTTGTATTCCGCTGAAAACGTTTGATTGCGAAACGAAGAGCTCAAAGTTGCTCATAGTTGGATTCTTTCCCTTTTTTCACTGCTTACTACTGAGTTGCTCTAAACTTTTTAAACCCTCTCATTCCACGAGGACAAATTGACGACAAAACATCCGTTAATGCTTCTTTATGTGTGCGGCTGAACATTAGATTTATTAATTCAGCCTTTAATGCATAAGATTAAAGGCGACTAAAAAATGTCATTCATGTCTAAACTCAAAACCATGAAAACCATGGGCATCAGAGCACTGGCGCCAATTGCTTTCTACGGTGTAGTTGGCATTCTGCTTCTTGCTTTGTTGCCTTTCGCCAATTTTCCGCCCCACATCGGTCTAACTGGCATCATGAGCCTGATAACCGCTTACGGCCTTTTCACTAAAAGGTCTTGGGCAACATGGTTAGTGGCTGCCTTGTTTTTCGTAGCCACAACCCTTTCCCTATACACTCTCTATTACATCCTATTTAGCAATTGGATTGTGGGCATAAGCATGATTGCCTACGCTGTTCTCACGTGGGTGTTCACAGCGCGTATATTGTTAAAAAGGAAAGAATCAGAAACGGAAGCCTAAATCAAATAGTGCCTTTTAGAAGTGCCACCGTAACTTCCTCGTTCGCATCAACGAACTGCTGGTTTTCTGGAATTTCCACGAACCCATCAGCCTTAGCAAGAGTAGTTATCGCTCCTGAAGCGCCAGTTTCAACAGGCTCAGCTATCAGCCGATTTAACCTATCCCGTTTCAACTTAACCATAACAAATGTTCTTCTGCCCCTAGCTGAAAACATCCTAGCGCCAGCCAAAGCCTTAACCGCAGCAGTTTCTCCTGCAGGTCTGCCAGCCCAAAACTGAATAACTGGGCGAACAAGCAAATGATACATCAACAACGCAGAAGTTGGATGCCCAGGAAGCGCAAAAACTGGTTTTTTCCCAATCAAAGCTACCGTCGTGGGTTTTCCAGGCTTTACAGCTATTCCGCAAACAATTATGCCTGGTTTGCCGAGAGAATCCACAGTCTGCGGCATAAGATCTTTCGGACCCACGGAAACTCCTCCAGATGTTATCACCATATCGGCGCAAGTCAACGCGTGCTCCAGAGCCTTCCGCAATTCTGCTTTATCGTCTGGAACAACACCCAAATAAACTGGTTTCCCTCCGCTTTCCAGTACTGCTGTGCTTAGGCTATAGGCGTTTATGTCGTAAATCTTTCCAAACGGCAACTTTTTTCCAGGCTCGATTATTTCTGCGCCTGTTGAAAGCACCGCAACGCTGGGTACAATGCGCACTTTTGCTGTTGCTTTGCCTAAGGCGGCTAAAACGCCTATTTCTCTGGAACCTAGAACTTGGCCTGTTTTGAGGACGATGTCGCCTTTTTTGATGTCGGTTCCTTTTTTCATCACGTTTTCGCCGTGGGTTACGGCGCTGTAAACGCTGAGTGCATCATTCTCTCTGTCGGTGTCTTCGACCATGACAACGGCGTCAGCACCTTTGGGGATTGGAGCACCTGTGACGATTTCTGCTACTTCGCCCTTTGCAACGCTTATTTTTGGCGGTTCACCTATGTTCACGATGCCGCAAACTTTCAGTTTTATGGGGTGATTTTCCTCTGCGCCGAAAGTGTCCTCTGCTGTCACTGCGTAGCCATCAACAGTTGACCGGTTGAAAGGCGGAATATCCAAAGCAGAGGTTGTGTCTTCTGCGAGGACGCGATTGTGCGCTTCTATTAAGGGAATTTCTTCTGTGCCTAAGGGTTCTGGTTTGAGCTGTAGGCTGATTGCTTTTTTTGCTTCGTCAAACGTCATTAGTTTCCTAAACATTCTCGTTCACCGTTTCCACTTCTCCGAACAGGTGCACCGTTACAAGTTCGCCTTCGGTTATGCCTTCTCTGTTTTCTGGGACGATAACGAAACCGTTGCCTCTGGTCATCGTGGAGATGGCGCCAGAGCCTCGTGCGCTGACTGGCTCAGCGTGGAATTCACTGTTTTTTTGGAGTACTCGGACGCGCACAAAAGTTTTCCTCCCAAGCGCTGTGGCTACTTTCCGCGTCATAACCGCTTTCACTGTTGGTCTAGGCTCTTCTTTTTTCATTCCCAGCATCTTGCATATTAATGGTCTTGCGAATACTTCGAAGCCTATTATTGCTGCTACTGGGTTGCCTGAGAGAATCATCACTGGTTTTTCTTCCAGCACGGCGAGTGCTGTGGGCATGGCTGGTCTCATTGCTACGCCGTGGATGATAACGCCTGGTTTTCCCATTTTGTTAACTGCGTCGGGAACCAAGTCGAGTCCGCCAACGCTGGTTCCGCCAGTTGTTATCACTGCATCAGCGTTTAAGAGCGCGGTTCTGAGTTTTTCAGTAATCTCGGCTACGTCGTCTTTGACTATGCCCATATCCAGTGGTTCCGCGTCTAGTTCGCGGCACATTGCTGAGAGCATGATTTTGTTGGATTCAAAAATTTGGTTTTCCGCGGGTTTGCTGCCTACTTCTGCAAGTTCGTTTCCCGTGGCTAATATGGCTATTTTGGGTTTTTCAGCAACTTTGACTTCGCTGTTGCCTAAGGCAGCGAGCAATCCTAAATGGTAAGGTTTCAAGCGAGTTCCAGCTTTAACAGCAGTTTCGCCCTTTTTGACGTCTTCACCCTTTTTTGACACATTGTCGCTTGGCGCCAACTGAACCCAAATATCAAGTTTCCCATCGCGCCTTTGCGTGTTTTCCAGCATCACCACCGCGTCAGCGCCTTTTGGAATGGCGTTTCCAGTCCACACTTGTTTCGCTTGTCTAGAATTTACGGTGTCAGAGTCGGTTAATTGAAAGAGTGCTGGTTTAAACTGTGATGCGCCGTTGGTGTCTTCAGACTTGAGCGCGTAACCGTCAACGGCTGACCTGTCAAATCGCGGCAGGGCTTCTTTGGCGATTACATCTTCTGCCAAGACGCGATTTAAAGCTTTATGCAGAGGCACAGTAACTTCTTTGCACCGTTTAATTTGCAGACCCTTTAGCCAAGTTCGTAATGCGTCATCTGTGGATGTTAGCTTTTGGAGTCCCTTAAGTCTAACCAAACGATATCCCACACAAGCATTGGTGAGGCGACATAAAAAGTGTATCGAAATGGCTTGTTTTGTTTTTTGTTGCGGCAAGCATGCTCAGTTAACGCTGTGCAGAGGGCCTATTGAAAGTTATACCTCTATTCCTTCTATCATTTTTCTGCATGTTTTTGGCGTGAAAAAACGCCAATACGGACCTACCCCCTATAGGTTTCTGCATAAATCTGCTATTAGACTCCAAATATGCTACGCCTCTTTCAGGAGACTACCCCCTCCCTTTTATAAAGCATGAACTTTTTAGGGAAGCACATATTTGGTGTTTTGGTTTGGAAAATGCTTAATTAAGGGCTGTGCTTATTGCTGTGCAGACGGAAGGATTACAAAGTGAGTGATGAACTTTCAAAATTACCGCCTCAAGTTCAAGAACGCTTTCTGAGACTTCAGCAACTGCAACAGACACTGCAGTCAGTTTTAGCACAGAAGCAGCAGGTAGATATGGAGCAAACTGAAGTCGAGCAGACCCTGACCGAGTTACAGAAAACGGCTGACGACGCCGTAATATACAAGGGAATCGGTTCACTTTTGGTGAAAGCGGAAAAAGCCAAAGTAACCGAGGAACTGGTTGAACGGAAGGAACTGCTGACCACGCGAAGCACAGTCTTGGCGAAACAAGAGGAACGGCTACGCAGCCAAGTGAAAGAAGTCCAAACAAAACTTCAAGAAGACCTCAACCAAGTTTCACCGCCTTCGCCATAAGCACAGTCAGGTGAAACTCGTGGAAGAATTAGGCTTACCCGAGTTAACCACTGAGCAAATTGAAGCACTATGCTCAACTGCTGAGAACGCCGCCAGAAAGTATATTCTCGCGAAAGTTTCCTCTAAAATGGTGGAGCGATTGAACATAAGCGTGGAGGCTGACGGAGCAAAACCCGTGAACTTAACGGTTGAGATAGACATTGCGCTGTCGCCGCAAATGAAAAACTGTGCCTTGGACAAGCTTGTAAGCGAAGCAGTTAAAGAGGCACTGAAAATTAGTGAAAACTACCTGAGAAAATTAACATGACATTCACAGAAATCATCAAGATTCTAGACGAAACGCGAGCCAACTTCGTTCTTTTGTTATGCCACCATAACTCAGACCCCGACGCCCTATGCTCAGCCTACGCCTTTCAAAGCTTACTAAGAAAGCTTAGACCAAACGTGACCGTGGAAATCGGGGCTGGACATGGAATTAGCAGACTTTCAAAACATCTTCTCGCCCATATTCCAATAAGCGTAAACATGAATCCGAACGTGGAGAAAGCACAGGTCATAGTTCTGCTGGACACCAACACAATCCAGCAACTGGGCAGGTTGGCTGAAATAGTAGCAAAATCTGCGGCGCCGATAATAGTGATTGACCACCACGCGGCTCACCCAGAAACAGAGCACATAGCAAAGCTTTGTGTAACCAACGAGGAAGCCGCATCCACCTGCGAAATAGTCTACAGTTTCTTCAAACAATTCGACGCAAAACCCGACTTGGATGTGGCTAAGGCGTTGTTTCTGGGCATAGCCTTTGACACCCGCCACTTCGTTTTAGCCAACTCCTCAACATTTAAAACCATCGCGGAACTCTGCGACGCAGGCGTAAACGCCCAAGAAGTAGCATCTATGCTTTCTTTGCCCATGGACTTTTCTGAGCGAGTGGCAAGAATGAAAGCGTGCCGAAGAGCTAGACTGCTAAAAATCGGAGAGTGGATAATCGCACTCTCGCATGTCAGTGCCTACCAAGCCTCTGCGGCACGAGCGTTAATCGACTTGGGCGCGCACATGGCAGCGGTGGCTGGTCAAAGAAACGAGAGCATAGAGATAAGCCTACGCTGCACTCGCGAATTTAACCAGAAAACGGGCATACATTTAGGCAGAGATATTGCCAAGCCCTTAGGCGAATTCCTGCAAGGGATGGGTGGTGGACACGCCACTGCTGCGGGAGTGAACGGCATAGGAGATGTTGAAACAGGACTTAAACGTTGTTTGCGGCTGTTAAAGGAAGAACTATCTAACCATTAATGAGTAGTTACTCTTAAATGGGGAGACAGCGCGCTTAAGCTAGGCAGGCACAACAAAGATGGCTGTAATAGAAACAAAAAACCTCACGTACACTTACCCAAGCGGAACAAAACCGTCAATCAGCGACGTTTCCATAAAAGTGGAAAAAGGCGAATTCGTTCTAATCACAGGTCCAAGCGGATGCGGAAAGACAACCCTGTGCCGATGCTTCAACGGGCTGATACCCCATTTTTACCAAGGCGAGCTAAAAGGTGAAATCACCGTAGCCGAGATGGACGCAACCAAACACCCAACGTACGAAATGGCAAAACACGTGGGCTTAGTTTTTCAAAACCCAGAAAACCAGCTTTTCGCCCTATCCATCGAGAAAGATGTAGCATTCGGGCTGGAAAACCTAGGCTTCCCCAGACAAGAAATGCAGAAAAGAGTAGAGTGGGCGCTGAACCTCACGGGCATTTACGACCTGCGGGAAAGGTCGCCTCACGAAGTCTCAGGAGGCCAACAGCAACGCGTCGCCATAGCCGCTGTCCTCGCCATGCAGCCTGAAATAATAGTGCTGGATGAGCCAACATCCTTCCTAGACCCATTAAGCGCAGAAAAAATATTCGAAGTAATCCACGAGCTTAACAAGAAACTTGGAATAACCGTCGTGCTTGTGGAGCATAGGCTGGATTTAACCGCAAAGTACGCTAACCATATAATAGTCATGGACGAAGGAAAAGTCTGTTCCGACGGCGAAACCCGCGAAGTCTTAAGCAACGAAGAAGCCCGCCTCATCGGCGTTGGAATCCCAAAGGCAACGCTGCTTTACCAGATGCTCCGAAGAGACGGAGTTAACCTGAGCAATTTTACGCCGTTATCCTCGGAAGAACTAGCCGCTATGCTGCTGGAGGCTTTAAAGCCTGCATGATTGAAGTTGAAGAGGTTAACTTCGCCTATCCGAACGGCGTGGAAGCCCTGAAAAACGTCTCATTAGTCATCAAGGACGGCGAATTCGTAGCCATAATGGGGCAAAACGGCGCGGGAAAAACGACGTTAGTTAAACACTTCAATGGACTGCTAAAACCCTCAAAAGGGGCAATACGCGTCGACGGAGTTGAAACCACAAAAACAAGCGTTGCAGCCATGGCAAGGAAAGTAGGCTTCGTTTTTCAAAATCCTGACCACCAGCTTTTCAGCGAAACCGTCGAAGAAGAAATAGCCTTTGCACTGAAAAACTTCGGGTTCGAAAAGGAAGCCATAGAAAAACGGATCACGTGGGCTTTGAACCTTTTAGGGTTAACACAGTACAGGAAAACCTCGCCTTTCATGCTCAGCGGAGGCGAAAGAAAACGCGTAGCCTTAGCTTCTGTCCTCGCATGGGACCCCCAGATACTAATTTTGGATGAACCAACAATAGGTCAAGATTATCAGCAAAAAGAGAAACTGCGCCAGTTCATTATCCAAATGCAAACTCAACGAAAAACAGTCGTCATAGTCACTCATGACGTAGAGTTCGTGGCTGAATGCAACCCTAGAGTCGTGCTGATGAAGGAGGGGCAAATCGTGGCTGACGGAGAAGGAAAAGACATCCTCACGAGCGTTGACGTTTTAGCACAGTCATCCATTGTTCTGCCGCAAATAGCCCAAATCTTCAAACAACTGTCGCCACTAGGACTTCCGAAAGACGTAATCGACATTTACGAAGCAAAAGAAGTGCTGCTTAGAACTTGGAGAAGGCTAAAATGAGCGTTTTTGACGGGTTAAAATTTCGCAAAGTCTACTCGCCTATTCACAATTTAGATCCCAGAGTAAAATTCATCTATGTCTGCGCCGTGTTTGCGGCAGCGATAATTTTCGGCGAACTCTTACCATTGATTGCCCTGCTTTTGATGCAGATTCCTTTTGTTCTGTTGGCAGGTGTTCAAAGAGAATGGCTTCGTTCTCTCCGCGGCGCAGCCTTTTTGGCGGCAATTATATTTTTCACTAACTTCCTTTTCTCGTTTGTCAGCGCAGGATACGTGGTTCTAGCCACTAACGTTGAATGGGCGGCTGCCATGACCTTACGCTTCGTAGTGCTCGTTGAATCCTTCTCCGTTTTCTTCTTAACAACTTCGCCTGACCATTTGGGTTTGGCGTTGGAGTTGACTCGCGTGCCTTATGAATTTGCGTTTGCCTTCACAACTGCCGTGCGTTTTGTCCCCGTTTTAGCGGAAGAAGCCCAGACAATAATGGACGCTCAAAAAGCCAGAGGATTAGAGCTGGAGAAAGGTAATTTCATGAAGAGAATCAGGAATTACATTCCAGTTCTCATACCGCTTATAGTGAGCGCTATTCGCCGAAGTCTCGAACTGGCTGAAGCCATGGAATCCCGAGCTTGGGGCGCAACTAAAAAACGCACTAATCTGTACGCGTTGAAGCTTCGCAGAGGCGACGTTGCCCTGTTAGCGGTAACCATTGGAATTTTGGCAGTGTCAATTTATATTCGCTTGTACGTGTACGTGCCGACTTTAAATCAGCTTTTGCAGGGATTCTTCTAAACTGCATAATTCATGGATTAGTGGCTTGTGCTGGGATGGTTTTGAAAGCCAAGGCGTGAAGTAGCTGTATATACTGCGGTTGAGAAAGCGGTTAGTCGGTGTTTCGGTGTCAGTTGGGCTGGTTGGTTTTTGTGTGAATTTCAGTAAGGATTAGCCATACATATAGCTTATTAAGACTTGCGACGCTCTATATTTTTGAAGGCGCCATTCGACACCCTAAAACTAAGGAGGAAAACTTCGACGAATAAAAAGCAAGACGCAAAGACAGCGGAAGTTATTGAACAGCCACAACCAGTGGCTGTAATAAGCAGCGAAGCGAAGAAACCCGCTGTTTTCCAAGAAGTTTATCCTCTGCAAGAGCCATACGTTTACGCGGCAATAGTTAAAGAGCCGGAAACCCAGAAAACACGTTACGAAATTATAGAACCTACTCTCCAGCCAGACGAAGAAAAACATCTCCGCGAAATAAAGAGCTTTTTGATGAATGAATTAGACGTAAGCCTGAAAGAAATAGAAAGCAAAGAAAAAGCAGAAAACTACCTAAACCAGAAAGTCAGAGAGTTAGTGAAAAAGTACAAGCTCAAAATCCCTCCAGAAGCGGTTGACAAACTCGCATACTTCATAATAAGGGACTTCTTAGGCTATGGGAAAATAGACCCTTTAATGAAAGACCACTTAATTGAAGACATATCCGCAGACGGCGTAAACATCCCCCTCTACGTGTGGCATCGACTTTACGAGTCCTTACCGACGAACATCATTTTCACAGACGCGGCGGAACTGGACTCCTTTGTTATCCGCCTTGCGTATCTTGCTGGAAAAAACATTTCCATAGCCGCGCCTATTCTTGACGCGTCACTGCCAGACGGAAGCCGCATACAATTAACCTATGGCAGCGAGATCACTAGAAGAGGCTCAACCTTCACAATCAGACGCTTCAAAGCTGACCCTTTAACCATCTCAGACCTGATAACTTTTAACACAATTTCCTCAGAAATGGCCGCGTACCTGTGGTATCTCATAGAAAACCGAGCGTCAGTAATGGTGACTGGCGGCGTAGCCTCTGGAAAAACAACCCTGCTGAACTGCCTGTCCATGTTCATAAAACCCGAAATGAAAATCGTAAGCGTTGAAGATACCCAAGAGATTAATCTTCCCCACGAAAACTGGATACCCTCGGTAGTACGGTCAGGCTTCAAAGGCGATGAGAGACAAAGCGGCACCATAACACTCTTCGATCTTCTAAGAGCCGCGGTGAGGCAAAGACCTGACTATATTATCGTGGGTGAAGTTCGAGGCGAAGAAGCCTATACGCTGTTTCAAGCCATGGCCACGGGCCATTTGGGAATGTGCACGATTCACGCTGAATCCGCCGAAGCCGTCGTGAGCAGGCTGGAATCTGAACCCATGAACATTCCGAAGTCGCTAATCGCCATGACCAACGTAATTTTAGTCATGGAGCGAACTGAGATTAACGGGAAACCGGCAAGGCGTGTGAAAGTCGCAACTGAAATCAAGGAACTTGAAGCAAAAACAAAAGAAATTCTAACCGAAGAAGTGTTTCGGTGGAACCCCAAATTTGACAAGTTCACTTTTGCAGGTCACAGCGCGCTTTTGGAGAAGCACATGCAGAAAATGGGTCTGACTGAAGAGGACATAAAACGTGAATTACAGTACAGAAAGACCGTTTTGGAGTGGCTGGTACAGCAGGGTATTCGAAGCCACGGTGACGTAGCCAAAGTAATCAGAGAATACTACGCTAATCCAGCTCGTATCTTCCAAAAGGCCAGAGTGGGATTGAAATGAAAGATAAGGAACGCGTGGAAACAAGTCCCAAAGAACCTCCGGCGGAAAAATCAAAGCAAAAGCCAGAAACGCCTAAAAAAGAAGCTACATCAGGTCTTGAAAAACCTCTAACCACGGCTTATCGGCTAATGGGAGGGAAAAGCACACGGTTTCTGCCTCTTTTCAAGGGTTTAGACATAGACCTGCAAAAATCAGGTTTAAGAGCTAACTTCAAAGCGTACGTGAGCTTAACACTTCTTGCCTCGTTCTTAATCGCTTTGCCAGTTGCGATTGCCACGTCATTAACGCTGCTTTTAATTTTCAACATGTCTCTCGTGACGGTGCTTTTGTTCGGCTTTGGCGCCGCGTTGTTCACGTGGGCGCTTTCTATTGGTGGCTTTTACTTGTATCCTGTTTACCGCGCGGATAAGCATAAGCGGGAATTGGATGACGAATTGCCCTTTACAACGGGTTACATGGCTATTCTTGCGAGCGCAGGAGTTTCTCCTGAAAAGATTTTCCAGTCCCTTTCAAATTTGAGCGCGCCTTTAGCGGCATCCAGCGAAGCCAAAGAAACTGTCAAACGCATTAACCTGTTTGGCTTAGACATAATTTCTGCTTTAGAAAAAGTTTCAACCCTAACGCCTTCGGAGAAACTGCAAGACACCATCGAGGGGATGATTTCCACAATTCACACAGGCGGCAATTTAGGCGCTTTTCTGCGTGAAAAATTCAAGACGCATATGAAACTGAAAAGGGTGAGTCTTAAAAAATACGCGGACAGCCTGTCAGTTCTGTCAGAGGTTTATGTGGCGCTGCTTTTGACTGGTCCGTTGCTTCTGATCATAATGCTCTCGGTTATGTCGATGCTGGGCGGAGGCAGCATAGGCATATTCAGCTCTGATTTACTGTTGAACCTAATGACTTATATCGGTATCCCGGTCGCCGCCATAATATTCCTGGTAATCTTGGATTCAACGACGCCAAAATGGTAAGGGAAAATGCCGAAAATAGAGAAAAAAACCAAAAAAATCGCAGCTGCAATCTCAGTTGTCGTAGCCTTCGGCATAGTTCTCTTCGGCTACTTCACCGTTGGCGTCAGTGTAGCCTTGGACGATTTCGTGTTTTTCGGTTTTCTCGCAGCCATTTCGCCGATAGCGATTCTGGATTATGTTGATTATAGATGGCGAAAAGCCGTTGACGAACATTTGCCTGATCTTTTCAGGAGTATAGTGCAAGCTCAAGAGGTAGGCATGACTTTGCCCAACGCTTTAGAAGAAGCAGCAAAAAGAGATTATGGTCCGTTGACTTCTGAACTTAGAACGATGACTGTGCAGATTTCTTGGGGCGCCAGCTTTGAAGAGGCACTTTTGGCTTTTGGAAGACGCGTCGGCACAGTGCTAACGCAGAGAACCGTGCCAATGATAATTGAAGCTAGCCGTGCCGGAGGTCGTGTGGAAAAGGTCTTCGACCCCATGGGCAAGTTTATTCAGACAACCAACTTGCTTGAAAAGGAACGCAAAACGCAGACGAGACCTTACATTGTCATAATTTACGTGGCTCTTTTTGTGTTCGTGTTCACGATAGTGCTGCTTTTCAAAACATTCTTCACAAGCATGGAAGGCATGCCGCTGCTTTCAACGCCGACGATGGCGCCTGCAGAAATGCAGCGGATTTTCGTCCATTTGACGCTTATTCAGGGCTTTTTCGGCGGGCTAGTTGCTGGAAAAATGGGTGAGGGCTCAATGAGCGCTGGATTAAAGCATAGCTTGATTATGATGCTGCTCAGCTTCGTGGCGTTGAAGTTCTTTTTGTGAGGCGAACAAAAATTGAAACTTATGGCTAGAAGGTTGTTGCGTGATAAGCGGGCTATTACGCCAGTTCTCAGCAGTCTCTTGCTTACGGTTGTCGCGGTGGCGGCTATGGCTATTGCCACTTCCGCCACATACATGATAACGACTAACCTGAAGGAGAATATGAGTGAACGCGTAGTAGTTGAAGATGTGTGGTTTAAGGATGCAACTCACATAGCTGTCTACGTGTATAATATAGGGAAAGTGGCTATCCGCGTTTCCAGCGTTTACATTAACCACACAAGCATAGCGCTTGATGTGCCTTTCCGTTTAGAGCTGAACAAGCACGGTTGGCTTAACATCCCGTATGTTTGGAGTTCTGGAGAGCTTTACTATATTGATATTGTCACGAGCAGGGGGACTCATATTGCAAGCTATTACAAGGCGCCTTAAACGCGGTAAACGAGGCATAAGCACCGTAATAGTCGTAATGCTAAGCCTAGTTCTAGTAGTCATCATAGTTAGCAACGTAGTCCTCTGGAGTTATCAGATGAACCAAGTCGATTGGGAAAGAATGCAAGAGGGTATCGCTATCGTCAACGCTACATCTATCAGCGACATTTGGTCGTGGAATCCTTCTCAATACATTTTGAAGGGGTCAACGAGCTTGTTGGCTGGTAACTTGTCCAATCTGGCGACAGATGACGAGGACTACATGACTTTCAGAAGTTATTATTCGGGAACAGACATATCAGATTTTGTGGATATCAATACGTCAAATGTGGACTCCTTTGCTGACAGAGGAACACATAGCAACTTTGACTATCAGAAGGCCAAGGATAACAATAACGACACTCTCACAGAGGTAAACACTGGTGTTCTCACGAAGTTTTATCCATCAAGCGCCAATCGATTGGGCTCTACTCAACTTGTTTCTGGTTCTGTAACAGACTTGCAAAGTAATAACGGAGTGTATATGACCTTCAGATCTTGGGCTTCTCAAAATTCTTCAGGAACACTCGGTAATACAAACACGGGCAGCGACTCTTATTCAATAGAAAACACGATTGTAGGCTCACTTTTTACTGCAACAGAAAATGGGTGGGCAGACAGTATCATAGCTTATATACAAATCACTGGATCTCAAAAAAACGTTAAATGTGCAATCTATAGTCACAGCGACTTAAGTTTGGTTGCGTATACTCAAGAGCGGACTATCCCCATATCATACTATGGACCAAGTTGGGAAACATTTTCTTTCACCAATCCGAAGCCAAACTTGACGGCAGGTACGCAGTATGTTCTTGTTGCTTGGTCATCAGCTGGCTATTATTATGGTGATGATGCCTTGTTCTTCAGAATAAATGGCGCCGTTGATCAAGCACATTATGATAGTCTTGCCTACGGATCAACATGGCCCAATCCTTTGACAGTCGACACTCATGGATCCCGCAATTATTGCATTTATTGCTCTTATACAAAACCGACTGAATACGCAAGTGAAGTCGAGTTCACAGGAACATCCAGCACCCAATCGTGGTCGAGACTGAACTGGACGATAGATAGCAGTTATACAACATCTGGTGTGGCTGCAACAGTTCAGCTCTATAACTATCAGAGTGGAACGTATCCGACAAGCGGAGATGGCTACAATTCGACCACAATCGGAACAACCGATGTCACAGTATCCCAGACGATCTCGGCTAATCCTACATATTTTAGGGACGGTTCTGGCAATTGGAAACTAAAGTTACTAGCAAAGAAAACAACCAACATTTCTTTTGATTGCAGGGTTGATCTGGTTCAATACGAAGCTGGAAGCGATAATTACGAACTGGATCTTGAAGAACGGTGGACAAATTCCAACTATGATAAAGCCAATGAGTATTTATGCATCTACACTGGATTGCTCACGCCAGAAAACCCTAAAGAAAACCTTAATGTTGATGTTTGGAATGGCTCAGCGTGGACGACTTTGATGACGCTGAGTTCGGCTGACTCAAGCATGTGGAATAATGTGTCAGTCTCAAACTATTTGGAAAGTTCAACCTTCACAATCAGATTCAAAGGTGACAACGAAACAGGTGACACTGTTCAACATTCATGGAATATTGATGCCACACTCTTGCACGTGTGGTCTAACGAATACGTAGCCGAGGTTGAGTTCATAGGCTCAAGCAACATGGAAAATTGGGACCAACTAACTTTGACTGTTGACAGTGCATGGACTACCAGTTCAGTGAATGTTACCCTTCAGCTTTACAATTATGCGCTTGGCGCGTATCCAACAGGTGGAAACGGATACATAGCGTACACATCAAACAGTGCACCAAATACTGATGATCCCAAGAACCAGACAATAAATGTTAATCCGGCTGATTTTAGAAACTCCACTGGTTACTGGAAGATCAAAGTCAGGGGAGTCAAGGCTGATGTTGCACAATTTGATTTGACGGCTGATCTGATTGAAATCAAGGCAGTAAAGGGCGAAGGAACACTTTTCACCGTTAGGAATGAAGGCGCTTCAACTGTGCATATCGTCTCTTTGTGGATAAACAACCTCGCACAACATCAAAGATACGGCGTTGACATATTCATAAATTCTGGAGAAACAATGTCACTTACTTACAGCGATATAACTTTGCCAGACAAGCCTTATACCATCAGAATTGTTACGGAAAGGGGTAACATAGCTGTTTTTTCAAGCGGTTAATTGCTTATTTGAGCTTTTCTTTTAACGCTTTTACTGCTTCCTTCTGGTTGTTAGCTTCTATCGCGCGAATATTATAGAGCTGAGCCATTTTCCTTCCGTTCTCGTTGAGCTGTGGTATCGCAATTAAGTACGCTTTGTCTGGCGAAACATCAAAGATTTTTGCGAATAGAGCAATGACAGGCTGTTCCGACACTATGTCTCCTGTTGACTTTGCCACATCAATCACTATAGCCTTTTGCCGTGCATTTCCTTTGTAGGCTACAATGTCAAACGAGTGATTTGCCCCCGATTTGCCTTTGAGAAAAGCCGGGCTTTCAACCGTTAATCCCTCTTCCATGAGAAAGTCCCGTATGGGCGCGATTAAGAACAAGTTTAAAAAGGCTGCATTCTTCATGCTTTCCTTCACGGTGTAAGAGTAAACGTCTTTTATGATGGCGCCTTCAAAAGTGGAAACTGTGTTACAGTTTCGGCAGAAATGTTCAGGCACGGGTATGTCAAAGTTTTTTTTGCAATCGTTGCAGGCGCACCAAACTCCAGCTTTTCTGTAATCCACATCAATCTTTTTCAGTTCCGTATGGCACTTCGGGCAGACGTACTTGTCGCCGTCGCGGAAGTTCGCCTCTATATCCATGTAGCCGCATTTAACATGCTCAATCAGCGAGCTTTTTTGAATATCAAATGATTTGCAGAAGGGACAACAGTAACGGAAAGAGACATCTGCAGAGCCGCAGTTTGGGCAAGAAACATTTTTGGCGTAAAGTTTCTTTTCCAAAACGCCTTCGCGCAGAAGTTTGTTCAAGAGAGGTTCCACCTGCGAAGCATCGCCAACTATAGCTTCTACTGCAGGATAACGGTAACCAGTCTGCGGGTCATAAACGGGCTCAAGCTTTTTGATTTCGCCACTTAAAAATTTGTTTAGAATCGCCTGCGTATCAGAATCTTTGTTGAGCTCAAGCGGCTCTTTTGCGTTTGCCTTCTGCATTGTGTCTCCTCTGTATAGGCAGCATGCGTTTTTATTAATCTTTACTCCGATGCGCAGAGATTAATGTTGCTAATATCTCACAAAGACCTGTTTAAGCATTTCGCGTTTGCGCGCTGACCAGAAATCATAAATGAGTAAATGTGTATTTTGTTGATTTTTGCAACATAGCGTTATAAAAAAGTTTCATTTCAATTCTGAACACCCTGCAAAAATCTGTATTGCCAAACGAACTAAACTTCCTTCGAAGATAAAGAAGACAGAGCTTGACAATGCACAGGTGGACACATTATTTAACATGTAGAATGTTTTTAATAAGAAAACCGTATTCACCTGTAAACCATTATGAAAAAGAGGAAATTGAATGGCAGATCACCCTCGTTTTGGTCCAGCTGGGATTCCACCCTTCTTCAGAATCATCGGAGCGCAGTTATCTGATGTCCCAGTTCTCTTGCGGGAAGAAGGGCTTGACGCTTTTGAGTATCAAGCTGTTCGATGGGGCCAAAAACCGCAGATGAAGCAGCAAGACGCTGAAAAACTGAGGGCTGAAGCTGAAAGAAATGACGTTTTGCTCAGTCTCCACGGCTCCTACTTCATAAATCTCTGCGGCAAAAAAGAGGTTGTGGAAGCAAGCAAACGACGCTTGATCGCATGTGCAACCGCAGCGCAATGGATGGGCGCTTACATCATGGTTTTTCACGCAGGATTTTACGGACATGCAGACAAAAAAGAAGCATTAAGGAACTGCATTGAAGCGTTAAATGACGTAGCCGAAACTATGCGCACCTTGGGAATCAGAAACGTGAAACTTGGCCCAGAAACCATGGGCAGACACTTTCAACTTGGTACTCTGGACGAAATTTTAAGCCTCTGCGAACAAGTTGAGCAAACTCAACTCGTCATCGACTGGTCGCACTTGCACGCCAGAAGCGGAGGAGCACTCAGAAATGCTGAGAACTTCCGCGAGGTGGTTGCAAAAGCTGAGGAGAGGCTTGGCACTGAAGCTGTTCGGAACATGCACTGCCACTTCAGTAAAATCGAGTTCACATACAAAACTGGCGAAAGACGTCACCACATTTTGGACGAAGCCGCGTACGGTCCAGACTTTCGAATGCTCGCCGAGGTTATAGTTGAATTCAATTTGCGCCCAGTTGTGATATGCGAGACGCCTATATTGGACGTTGACGCCGTGAAAATGCGCAACATACTCCTAGAAGTTACTAAAAAATAAGCCACCGTTGCCGTTTAGGATGGGAAATAGTTAGGAACCTGGTCAGAATGCGAGGAAAAGTGCAGTCAAGGAGAGGCATCATTCCCAAATTCTTGAAAGAAACCTACGAGGTATGTTCGATTACTTCTAGCACATTCATCGCGGAGGCTATCCACCTCAAATAAGCGTTCAACGTCGCACGCAAAGCAACAGTGTCCTTTGCTTCAACCTTCAGAATCAAAAACTTTCCTTCCTTTTTCAAAATCGCCTTAGTGCGTCTAGTAGGCGGAGCAGCAGTCTCTGGTACCAAAGCATTCAGCAACGTTGTCAAGTGCTTTTCTGATGAAAACTGCAAGCGGACAATAGTCTTTGCCTTCATTATGCCTATTCCCTAACTGAATGATAAGGCGTTGCCTTTTTAAAATATGTTACAGCGTAAACAAACAAAAAATTAAAAAAGGGAAACAGAAAAAAGGGTGCTATTCGCTTTCTTCTGCAGTTGCCTTTGTTGTCTCTTCTGCGGGTGCGCCTTTAGCTGCCCGTTTGGCTACTACTCCGAGCTTTGTGACAGGCGTGTATGCTCCACCCGTGAACGTGAAGCCGCATTTTTTGCATTTCCAGACGCCCACGCTCTCTCGTTTAACTCTCGCAAAGCCGCATTGTGGGCATCTGTGAGCTTTCTTTAGCTCCGTAATCACTTTGATGTATCGTTTTCTGACCGTGGATCCGTAGCGTGGGCCTAAGCCCCGCGTTGGACCTACTTTCTTCATTTTTCCCAATCTTTTCACCATTCCAGTTTTTTCCGCAGTTCCGCAGCTTTTTCTTGTGCAATTTTTGTGGCTTCTACAATCTGTTTCGGCGTGAAATATCCCGAGCAGCCTTTTTGTACAGCGCAGATTTTACCTTCGTCATTGATCGCAATTGAAATCCTCGCATCCATTATTTGCTCCTCTTCCAACCATGGATCAACGATTAATTTGTCGCCTATCTTTCCAAGAGTCACCGTTATAGGATGGCTTTTCAGCGGAAGCGGCGTATATCCCGTCTTGATTTTCACTTCTCCGTCTTTGATTTCGTAATTGGGCATCTTCGTGTTAAGCAACGCAGCCACTGCAGCCAAAGCAGAAGCATCTATAAGGTTTCCGTCGTGGTTAAGCACGTAAACATCAACAAAAACGACAAATACTTTCTTGCCCGGTTCAATGCACAATTTTGCGGTGTCTATAGCTTTTGATTCTCTTATGCCTCTGTCCACTATTCGGGCTAGTTCTATCGAGTTTTCGTCTGGCGGTCCAGGCTCAAAAGCTGCTGAAGCCAACGGTACAAGTTCAACATTTACGGTTTGCACTCCTTCGTTTGGCGTGTCAGGAAACGGCTCGCCAGTTTCAATTTTTATTCCAACCAAAACCTCGGTTTTTCCCAGCAACACCCTAGCGGAGCCTTCTGCCCGTTCGATGAGTCCCTGTTCAAGCTTGATTTCGCGATAGTCACCTAAGCCTCTTCCATCAAGACGTTTTCCAGCATCAATCAACTGCGCAATTTGCTTCTGTTTTACGCGAGTAACAAGTGACGACATCACTCTTCAACCTCCTCCTTGACATTCATGTACTTGGTTTTTAACACTTCTTTTTGCAGGACGTAAATCTTTTTGCATCCTTCAATAGCCAAATTCACCGCGCTCTCGAACTCTTCTGGAGTAAGGATCCCATCCATCTGCAACAATGTCACAGCATTCAAGTTAGGCATGAAAGCCACAGGAACATCGGCAACTCCTACTTTGTCCTCCGTATCCATCAAATCCAGAACCACCTTATCGTCAACTTTGCCCGCTGCGCACGCAACCACTAGATCTCGCATGGGAATGCCCGCGTCTGCTATGGCTAAGGAAGCAGCAGTTATGCTTGCGCATCGTGTTCCACCATCAGCCTGCAAAACTTCAACGAAAACGTCGATGCCCGACCGCGGGTAATATTCCACGAATACTGAGGGTTCAAGAGCTTCTCTGATGACTTTTGAAAGTTCTACTTCTCTTCTTGACGGCGCTGGTGACTTGCGTTCCTGCACCGAGAAAGGTGCCATGTGATAGCGGCACCTCAGCACCATGCGGTCTGGAAGCGACAAGTGTTTAGGATGCATTTCTTTCGGACCGAACACTGCCGCTAAAATCTTGTTCTTTCCGTGCTCGATGTATGCTGAACCGTCAGCGTTCGATAAAACGCCTACTTCGATTTTTATAGGTCTTAATTCGTCTATTTTTCTTCCGTCCAGCCTTAAACCTTTCTTGTCAATCAACTTTTCTGGTTTTTCACTCATTCTTACTTTCCTCCCGTTTTGATTTTTCTTCTTTAAGCAATTGTGTGATGCGATCTGTTAGACCGCTCGTGTGGGATTCTTCTTCGATTTTTCGAATCGCCGTAATGGCGAGTTCTTCGTCTTCTGGGTTTTTTCCAGTGACCAATATGACTCCGTTGAGTCCCAGAATTATCTGGCAGCCTGTTTCCTGTTTTATCATGGAAATCATAGAACCCTTTCTGCCAATCACCCGGGGAATCTTCGTCGGCGTTACTTTCGTTATCTGTCCGCGCGTTATTTTTCCTAAGCCTGGCTCGCCGACCGTGAGCTGCGGGTCATGTGCTCTGTCGTATGAGGCTATTTTGGCAACTATCAAATCTCCTGCATTAAGAACTTGCGATAACTCGTCATTTTGCGGTTTGAAAGGGCGGCTTAGCACTTCTGAAGCTCTCAAAAGAGCCGTGTAGGGTGATTTAATGTCTATTGTCCACCCGTTGAATCCAACTTCCACGACTGTGCCTATTACTATATCGCCTACTTTTGGGACATAAAAAGCCCTTAAAGCGACGATGTTCACGGTTTTGTTGTCGCAGTCTACAAGGCCGATTCGTGAGGCGTAGATTTTGTTTTCTTCCATGTAAGTGTTTTCGCCTGCTACGTAGTCGCCTTCTGCAAGCAATTCTCCTGGTGTTACAAGCTGCTTCTTTTCAAAAAATGTTGGCATAATCTCATCTAACCTCCAATTTAATTCAATTTTTTTAGGTAGCTATTTTCGCTTCTCCACTTCCTTTTGTGGTTTCTCCAAGTTTATTAAGAAACGAAGCGTAAGAGCCGGCGGGCATTTCCACTATGCCATACCAAGAACCGTCAGCGCGCCATTCTTCCCGTTTTATTACTCCGAAGTTTTTTATTGCTCCGTACGCCCTTGTTGAGTACTCGGCAGGTATCTGGACGCTTATGGATATTTGTTCTATTTTCAAAGGCAAAATCGGACGTAAAAGTTTCACTATGTCTCTGGCTTGTTCTTCCACGGGCTGATAGGGGTCTATTGGATAGTGGATTTGTTCCATAGCGTTTTCTATGCGCAAAGGCGGGTGTGGAAGATTGGTTTTAGGGTCAACTGCCTGCCGCGATATGAAATCGATTATTTGCTTTCTCTTGTCTTCTACCATTTTACGCCTTTGCTCTGTTGTAAGCTGCAGAGTGCCTTTCTTAAGTATAACATCTGCGATTTTCAGTGTTTCTGTTGTTCCGAAAGCTTTGCGCAATCGCTCCTCTGAGACTCGCGTGCCCTTGTTTGCGTCTGCAAAAATGGTTTCAGTTGCCAGAACTTCTGTTATCCCAGCAATTTTCCCATTGCGATAATCTAATGCCTTCTGGGATTTCACTAGAACCTCAAAGTGTTCGTTATCTTTCGTTAAACGTGCAACGGTGTACTTCTCACTCATTAAAATTTCACTTGCTCGAACCCAGCTCTTTGATATAGCCTTCTACTGTTTCGTCGGTCAGCATTTCCATTTTCTTCGTTGCTGATGGAGCGACCGCGATTTTTATTCTGGGCGGCAACTGCCTAGCTTCTAAGGCTTTCACTAGGCATTTTACTGCGAGTTTTATGTTTTCTTCTAGGCTCATTTTTTCACGGTATTCGTCTTTTAATATCGCCAGCACTGTTTCTCTTCCAGCGCCTAGGGCTGTGGCTTTGTAGCCTCTGTATGTGCCACTCGGGTGGGTTCCGAAAACGCGTGTTCCAGTTTTGTCCACTCCGCTGAAGATTATTGACACTCCGAAGGGTCTTACGCCAGCATGTTGTGTGTACATTTGTTGTATGTCGCATATTCGTTTTGTAACTACTTCTGTGTCTATGGGTTCGTCGTAGGTTAGTTTGTTGCTTTGCGCGTATATTCGCGCTTGATCTATGAGTATTCTGGCGTCGGAGCTCAAGCCCACTATCGCGGCGCCTATGTGTTCGTCAACTTTGAAGATTTTCCATGAGTATTCCGCCTCTTCAAGATTCTCAATGTTTTCTTCTGCGCCCAGGACCACGCCTTCCGCGCATTGAATTCCTATGATTGTTGCGCCACGGTTTACTAGCTCCATGGCGTATTCAACTTGAAAGAGCCGCCCATCTGGTGAGAAAACGGTTATGGCGCGGTCATATGCTCCTGGTGCTGCGAACACAGACATAATATCAACCTCACAGTAACTCTTTACGCTTTTGCAGTCTTTGATGTGATAACTTAACTAAAAACCTTTCCTATTTAAAACACGGTTCTAGTTTAGTGCTGGCTAAGGCTATGAGTGGTTCTGTTCGCTGGAGCTTGCCCATCCTTTTTATATAAAATGGGGAAGGTAGTCTCGCAGAGCACATCAGTTTCATAACCCAGCATCTGCACGATGCTTCTTTTCTAAAGCCAGAACGTGAAGTCTTTTTAAGCAATCACTACAATAAAACAAGACAGCACAGTCTAAACATAAACAGGCACTGGAGACATGAAAATGGAACGCGCCAAAGTTGTAAAAGAAGAACTATTTGAGCAGAACACGCGTTTCTTAGCTGTTTATGTGGAATCAAAAAACTCATGCCTCATCATGTTAAGCGAGAAAGACGATAGGCTTGGAACTTTGGCAGTGGCTGTTCCGAAACCCAAGGATTTGCTGGGTCCAGTCACGTCGTCAGTGCTTTTAGGCGACAAAAACGCGGTTTCAGCCCGCATGTTCGCCGAGTACGTAGCTTCAAAAAAAGGAAAAATTGCTCTAGCTTCCGTTTATCTGGATAGGCTCAGTGAAATGCAAGCGCAAGCGTTTTTCATGCATTTAATCGAAAAAGTGCTTCAAACAGAAAGCGAAAAAGAAGCCACAAAAATATAGTTTTATTTTGCGCCTCTTTAAAATCTTAACAATTTAGAGGAAAGGAAATGATTTGCAGGTTGCCGCCTTCCGAATTTGACGCCATACTAAATGTGGTTAATGACGCTGCCCAAGCGTACAAGGACGTAATCCCGCAGGACAGGTGGAAGGAACCGTACATGCCAGCCAGCGAGATTAGAAAAGAAGTTGAAAGCGGAGTAGAATTCTACGGCTGGAAAGAAAACAACGCGTTAGTGGCTGTTATGGGAATTCAACTTGTCAACGATGTTACCTTAATCAGACACGCCTATGTGCTTACAAATCACCAGAGAAGAGGAATCGGAGAAAAACTGCTCAAACACCTTATGAGTTTAGCTCGAACTTCCACGGTGTTAGTGGGCACTTGGGAAGCTGCTTACTGGGCTGTTCGCTTCTACGAGAAGCACGGGTTCAGGTTGGTGCCAAGCGAAGAAAAGGACAGGCTTCTCAGAAAATACTGGAACATTCCTGAACGGCAAATAGAAACTTCCGTCGTGTTGAAACTCAAAGAGTAAGACTGCTTTATTTGCTGTCTCTGAGCATCCAGACTATTGTGATTAGTTTTTTATACGCGTCAGGATTAAGGGTTTAGTAAAAAGGGTGATTTCAGTGGCTCAAGAGAAAGCAGATAAAGATAAGGGTTCGTTGAGAATCGTGGACGTAATGGTCAGGGAAGTCATTACAATAGACGAAAACGTGTCGGTTAAAGAAGCCGTTGACATCATGAACCAGTTTGAAATAGGCTCCATAATCGCTACCAGAAAAGGAAAAGCAGTAGGCATAATTACTGAACGAGACCTTTTGAAACGCATAGTTGCAGAGGGCAAAAACGCAAAAAAGATCAGAGTAAAGGACATCATGTCAACTCCGTTGATCACTATTACGCCAGACACGGATTTGGAAGAAGCGGCACGTTTGATGTTTGAGAAGAAAATAAAGAAACTGCTAGTAATCGACCAGAACCGCTTGGTAGGCTTAGTCAGCCTAACAGACATCGCCCGCGTTCAGCCAGAGGTAATAAAAATCTTACAGAAACTCTCAGCGACCCAAGACACGCCGAAGAGCATCAAAAAAGTTTTAGATTACTACATCGTTTAACGAAAGCTCCCCACAGCCTTATGATGAAAAACTGAAGAACCCGTTTTCACATTTAAGAGCAAGCACAGGCATTAGTCATAAGGCATCATGATGAAAAAAACCCTTATACTAAAGGTTAATCCTCAGAAGCCAGAAACTGAAAAAGTGCAAGTTGCAGCCGAATTCATCAAAAAAGGCGGCTTAGTTGCATTCCCAACCGAGACGGTTTACGGTTTAGGCGCAGACGCCTTGAATCCCAAGGCTGTTTTGGCATTGTTCGAAGCGAAAAAGCGACCTCTGGATAATCCACCAATAGTTCATGTGGAAAACATAAATGATGTTTACAGGCTAGCCGCGCAAGTTCCGCCTGAAGCCGAGAAAGTGATGAAGGATTTTTGGCCTGGACCGTTAACCTTGGTTTTCAAACATTCAGACATCGTTCCCGATGTGACAGTCGCGAGTTTAGACACAATCGCGATTAGGATGCCGCAGCACAACGTCGCCTTAGCGCTGATAAGAGAAAGCAATTGCCCCATTGCTGCTCCGAGCGCAAACCTCGCAGGCAAACCCAGCCCAACATCAGCTAAGCACGTTTCTGACGATCTTAACGGAAGAATAGACGCGATTCTGGATGGTGGCTCAACACGTATCGGCGTAGAGTCCACCGTGCTGGACATGAGTGTTAGTCCTCCAATGGTTCTTCGGCCTGGAGGGACACCGTTTGAAGCGTTGAAGGAGGCTCTTGGCGACGTGAAGCTTCATCCGTTCGTTGTTGCTGAAGAAGAATTGCCTGTAGGCACAGCTCGCTCGCCTGGAATGCGACATAAACATTACGCGCCGAACGCAAAAGTAATTCTAGTAGAAGGCTCTGTTTCAGCCGTTGCTGCGAAAGTTAAAGAGTTAACGGATTCTTATAGGCTGAAAGCCGGCAAAGTGGGTGTTCTGGCTACCGATGAAACCATAGCTTATTACAAGGCGGATGTGGTTAAGTCTCTTGGCAGCCGCTTCAACTTGGCTGTTATAGCCCAAAACCTGTTTAGGCTTCTAAGAGAATTCGACGCTGAAGGCGTAAACGTGATAATTGCTGAAAGCGTACCCGCTGAAGGATTAGGCTTAGCAGTTATGAACAGGCTCCGCAAAGCCTCGGGTTATAACATAATCAGGGCAGAATAACGCGAAGAAAAACTTATATTGTGGGGAGAATTGTTCCGTTTAGAATCCAACGTATTAATGTGTAAATGAGAAAGATTGGTGAGAAAAAAATGTCTACAGGAAACACCGTTCCAGTTTTAGTGTTAAGGGAAGGCACAGGCAGATCAACTGGACGCGAAGCGCAAAAGAACAACATAATGGCTGCGAAGATAGTGGCTGAAGCCGTAAAAAGCACGTTAGGTCCATGCGGAATGGACAAGATGTTGGTCAGCAGCTTCGGCGACGTTGCCATAACAAATGACGGCGCAACCATAATGAAAGAGCTTGACGTGCAGCATCCAGCAGCGAAAATGCTCGTGGAAGTAGCCAAGGCGCAGGACAACGAGGTTGGTGATGGAACGACCACTGCGGTGATTTTAGCTGGAGAACTACTTGCCAAAGCTGAAACTTTGCTGGATAAGAATGTGCACCCGACCGTTATTATTGAGGGTTTCAAGAAAGCCAGCGAAAAAGCGCAAGAAATTTTGGACAAAATAGCTATCCCCGTATGCATTACGGATGAGGAGACCTTGCGAGAAGTAGCTGTAACATCTTTATCTAGCAAGGGCGTTACTGCGGCTGCGGAACACTTCGCCAAGTTGACTGTTGATGCAGTTAAACAAGTGGCTGAGGAAACTAACGGCAAGTTTAAGGCTGACATTGACTTGATCAAGATTGTTAAGAAGCATGGTAAAAGCTTGGATGAAACAGAACTTGTGAAAGGCCTAGTCATCGACAAGGAAGTTGCCAGCTCTCAGATGCCAAAGTTCATCGACAACGCCAAAATAGCGTTGCTCAATGCCAAACTGGAAATCGAGAAGACAGAGTTCGACGCGAAAATCAACATTGAAAGCCCAGACCAGATTGAAGCGTTCCTCAATCAAGAAGAGGCCATGCTTAAAGAAATGGCTGATGTAATAGCCAAAGCAGGCGCCAACGTGGTTTTCTGCGAAAAAGGCATAGATGACATGGTGCTGCACTTTTTGGCGAAACGCGGCATATTTGCGGTTAAAAGTGTAAGCAGCAGCGACATGGAAAAACTGGCTCGAGCAACAGGCGGCAAAACACTCAGTAGCGTCAAGGATTTGACTGCGGAAGCTCTTGGAAAAGCTAAAAAAGTTGAAGAAGTCAAAATCGGCGATGACAAGCTCATTTACGTGCGGGAATGCAAGAATCCGAAGGCAGTAACCATAGTCATTAGAGGCGGCTCAACCCACGTGATTGACGAGGCTGAACGTTCGTTGCATGACAGTTTATGCGTGGTTAGAAATGTGGTTGAAGACGGAAAAATTGTTGCGGGCGGCGGTGCACCAGAAGCAGAAGTGGCGAAGAACCTGAGAAGCTACGCTGTTAAAGTCGGCGGGCGCGAACAGTTGGCTGTTGAAGCTTTCGCAGAGGCTGTTGAGGCGATTCCGTTGACTTTGGCTGAAAACGCCGGGTTAGACCCAATAGACATCATGGTGGCGCTGAGAGCTAAACACGAAAACCCAGCCAACAAATACTTCGGCATTGAGGTTACTACAGGCGAAATTAAAAACATGCTTGACTTGGTGGTTCTTGAGCCGCTGCGCGTGAAGCTGCAGGTCATTAAATCTGCCACGGAAGCCGCGAACATGATTCTGAAAATTGACGATGTGATAGCTGTTAAGGGCGGCGGAAAAATGCCTCCGATGCCTCCAGGCGGCATGGGTGGTATGGGTGGAATGGGCGGCATGGGCATGGGCGGAATGCCTCCCTACTAAGAACCCTCTACTTTTTTTGTTTTCATTTATATTGCAGTTATTATTTCGCAAGTTAGCTTTTTTTTGCTTCTCTGAAGTGCCTGCCCCCTCCCTTATAAATAGATTGAACTTTTGGTTGGTTGCAGATGGCTTAAGCTGTCGCGTTAACTTGTCTCGTGGGTTGAAACTGCAGATTTATATGCGGGAAGTGGGCAGAAATAGTTTTGACGCGTTATTTGATTGGTGGTTCTGGAGAGAAAAGCGTTATGAAACATGTTAAGATTACGGCGTTTGACTGCCCCGATGCGTGGTTCCAAGCGTTAAGCCACATTTGGAATGAGGGCGACGCTTTTCAAGTGGGTTATGGCTCGGAGATTTCTGAGACTAAGAAGCTTAATTTGACTATAGAAATTGTGCATCCTGAGAATAGGCCGTTGGTCAGTGATAAGGCGCCTTGCGACATGAAGTACATCCAGTGGTACGCGTTAACGTACCTGTGGTGTGGCGAGGGAAAGCAGGATGAAACGTACACTTATGGGAGCAGGCTCAGGGAACCCGTCGACCAGATTGGCGAAGTAATCAACAGGTACGTGCAGGAGCGGCGGGACAGGCAAGTTACGATGGTGGTCAGGTTGCCCGAGGATATTAGGAAAACTCGTGCTGGAAGCAAAGAAAGACATGAGCCACCGTGCTTGAGCTTAATTGACACGGAGATTCTTGAGGGCAAAATGCATTTGACGTGTTATTTCCGTTCGTGGGATGCGTACGCGGGCTTGCCAGCCAACATTGCGGGCTTGCAGGTTTTTAACGAAGCCTTAGTGTCCGAGATAAATGCGAGAGGGAATTTGTCGTTAGCGACTGGTAAATTAATTTTCCACTCGAAGAACTGCCACATATACCAGAGGCAATTCAAGCTTGTTAAAGAGTTGTTGGAACCGAAAAGCAGCGCTGATAATATCCCGAGGATGGCGAAAACAATTAAAGGCATCTCGAAAGATGAAAATAGCGAATAGCTTTGTTTTCTCAGGGTCGGAGCAGACGCTATGTAACCAAATTATGCATGGGGGTTTTTGTTGAGCGAAAAGTTTACCCGCGTCAAAAAATGGGAAGAGTTCAAACGCTTGGCCATCGAGTTGGAGCCTGACGCTGTTGTTTACAGCATTGACCAGAACGGCATGTCCAAAACAAAGGAACTCACCTGTTTGCGGTTGATTTTGCCCGCGCGAAGCGGCTATTACGTTTACCTTGATTTTCCAAAAGGAAACGTGCTGAGGGAAACGGGAATCCCGATACGTGAAGACAGAATGGGCAACCGCTACCTAGAAGACGAAGACATAAAACAATTCATAAAAAATGCGCTTGGGAGAGAGAACCTGTCAGTGTTCTCGTTCTGGACAACCTAAGCATGCAAGTTACGTAGCAGGCAGTTTCTTTCTTGGAAAGTATTTTCTAGTTCGCAGCCCAAGCTTGACGAGCGAAAGCATTAGAGGCACTTCCATGAGGGGGCCAATAACCGTTGCCAGCGCCGCGCCTGAACCTATGCCAAAGAGAGTTGTGGCTACGGCTATTGCCACTTCGAAGTGGCTGCTGCTGCCTATAAGCGTGGTGTCGATGGCGGTTTCGTACTTCCAGCCCAGAAAATACCCGAGTGAATAGGTCCATAAAATCATGATGGCATAATGCATCAGGTTTGGAGCGGCTAGATAAGCCACGAGAAGCGGGTTGTTGAGAATTGTTTGCCCTGCGAAGGAGAAAAGAACAATTAACGTTGTAAGCAGAGCAACGATGGATATTTTGCCCACGGCTGGATTGTATCTGTCTTTGAACCATTCTTCTCCTTTCCGCCGTATTATAAGCCTGCGGGACAACGCGCCTGACGCGACTGGGAGAGCTATGAAGACTAAGACGCTTAGTGCTATCAAATCCCATGGGACTGGGATGCTGCTGACGCCTAAGTATAAACCTGCAAGAGGCGCATAGAGAATAAGCATCAGCAAAGCGTTGATTGCGGTGTTAATCAAGCCTTGAGCCATGTCGCCTTTCGCGAGGAACATCCACCACATGACCATAGCTGTGCATGGCGACAAGCCCAAAAGTATGACGCCTGCGATGTATTGTGGGTTTCCAGCCAAAAACGTGTTCGCCAACACGGTCATTATGATTGGTGCGATTACCCAGTTAGCAATTATTGTTACCAGCAGAGGTTTGGGGTTTCGCGCAGCCTTCTTAATGTCACTGAACTGTATTCCGACAACAGTTGGATACATCATAAAGAACAACAATATGCCTATCGGAATCGACAACTGGGCAAACTTGAGCGAATCCATAAACTGGCCAAATTCTGGTATAAACCTGCCAACTAACAAGCCGACAACAATGCATATGGCTATCCAAAGCGTCAAATACTTTTCCCAAAGCCCCAAAGACAACTCCTTTTTCACGTGCTCTTCTTTGCTCTCCATTTTTCTCAGCTCCGTTTAATGGCACGTCAAGTGCTCAAAAATCTCTTTGGTGAAAATGTTAACAAGTTCGGGGGTTAAGCCATCAACAATATTGTATATTCTGGAGTCAACAACCGAGTACATTCTTTTAGTGCCATCCTTTCGACACCTGACTATTCCTGCGTCTTTGAGAATTTTCAGGTGACGCGAAACAACTGGCTGAATGAGGCTTAGATGCGGAACGATTTCACACACGCATTTTTCTCCGTTGCGCAAAAACGCCAGCATCTCAAGCCTGATTGGATCCGCAAGAGCGTGAAAAACTGTTGATTTGAACCTGCTTTGGTTCTCCACTTGTGCAGACATGGTTTGCCCTTATACACATAACAATATTTAAATATTGTTATTAATATGACGTGAATGTAGCCATCAATAAAAGAAAATGGCGAAAAAAGAATGACTGAAGAAACATATCGCGGAATCCCGCGAAGCAAGATACCTTGGCACCCAACAATAGACTATGAGAAATGCATCAGCTGCGGAAAATGCGCAGACTACTGTACACTCGGCGTGTACGAGTTGGAAGAGAAACAGGGAAAAAAGAGAACCGTCGTAAAAAATCCTAATTCCTGCGTAGTGTTATGCACAGGCTGCCAAGAAATATGCCCTGCCGGCGCAATTAAGCATCCTTCGAAAGCAGAAACACGAGAGATCATCAGAAAACTGCGAAAAGCTGACGCGTAAACAGGTTTCATGCAGGGCAACTATTTGGTGTTCCTGCATTTTTCTTCTTTCCAAAATTACAATAGTAATAAAATATATCTATACCTTCCAAGATAAACAGGTGCGGTTGAGCAAAATGTTGACACCCTGCGAAGTAGCAGTGAAATGCGCCCTGCCTTCAATCCGCGCCATGATAGCAAACGAACTCAGGAGCAAATACAACCTGAAACAGGCTGAAGCTGCAAAACTTCTCGAAATAAGCCAGCCAGCTATAAGCCTCTACCAGACGAAACTACGCGGAACCGCATTAAACTTGGAAAACGACCCAGACATAACAGCGCAAGTGGCGAAACACGCCGATTACCTCATCAAAGGAACAGCAACCCATAAAGAAAAACTTCTCTCGTTCTGCGGAATCTGCAAAACCTTGCGAGAAAAAGGTTTTCTATGCAAAATTCACAAGGCTTTTGAACCCGCCATAAACATTGAAACGTGCGGATTCTGCCAAACCGCAAACCAATGCCCCTAAAACCCAAAACGACACTGCGGCAGCTTCAACCACATTATGCGGTTGACCCATGCGCGATAATCCTTTAAAGTGCCGACGCCAATTTGATTTTGAACAGGCAAGGGATAACAAGCCATGGGGTATTTAGCTGTCTGGAAAGTTCTGGAAGAAATCATAACAGAATTCCGAAAAAAAGAACTACCCATACCCGTCACGATCATGAATGACTTGAAATCAGCACGAACCATGATTAAAATCATGAACGCCGACGCAAGCCACGGCGAAACAGCCCAAAAAACCGAGGAATATCTCGGAACCGTAGAGGCCTACCTCGTCACCGAGGGCCAGAAAAACTTTGCGACAGAGCGTATTGACAACTGGCTTAAACGCTTGGAGAAAGCCAACTGTGAAACATGCGAGGAAAAAGCAGAAGAATCAAGATTCATTTTGGGGCTTCCACGCGACCAAAAATGGATCCGCGTCGAACCTTTAGCCAACCTGCCCAGTGAAAAATTGAAGCAGCTTGCAAAGGAAACAAATCTTTCCATCAGCATTCAAGAGGACGGACGCATGCTTGTCTACGGAAAAGCTGAAGACCTGAAAGAATTCGTCAAGAAAATGACCACGGAAACAAACAAGGAATAACAGCATTAGTAAAGCTAGAACCAAGACTTAGATGCATGTTTCAAGGCAAGGTTTAACCTATATACAGTCAAGTTGCAAGTTGAGCGTTGATATTGAATTTATTATGAGGTTAATCCAGTTGCTTTTACTTGTCCAGAATTTTGCTTAGGGAGTGTTGCTTTAGTCGTAAATAAGTAAACCATCTTTCAAAGTATTGCAGCGGCATCCTACACTACTAGATGAGTGGGGTTCAAATCCCTCCTCGTCCGCTATAGCTGATTCCCACCCGTTTTTAAGCAGTAATACGTATGGGGAGGATCTTTTGTTTTCTAGAAGACTCTGCGGATGCAAGCGGCTTATGCCTGCTTTTCAGGTTTCAAAACTAGGCGGCAAAGGAAAACAGAAAAAGCTTGTCAACTCAAAAAGCGCTGAAAGCATCCTTGTTCAAATGTTCCAAATAAATACATAATGAGTTAATGGAACGAGAACGCATTATTCTGAAGCTTAACCGGCAAGGATTAAACGACTATAAGATAGCCCGCAAACTCAACACTGCCCCCCAAGCGTAACAAGGTCCCGAAAGAACGTCAAAAAGAAACTAAGTGAAGCAAAGACGGACCTTGATTGGGCTGAGAAAATCGGTATCCCAGTCAATTGCTAAATTGTAACAAAAGATTATGGGGTTACTCTTTGCGTTGGTTTAGAATGTGAAAGCGGATGCTCATGAAAACGAAAACCACCGCGTAACCTCCAAGAACTGCAATGTTTATGACTGGACCAAAGAACCCTCCAGTGCCCAATCCGTACCTGGCGAGCTCAACGGTGTGAGTCAAAGGAGAAAGCAAAGAAACAGCTTGCATCCAAGTTGGCAAGTCCCCTACTGGTGTGAAAATTCCGCTGATGAAGAGCAAAGGAATGCGAACAAAGTTAAGCGGCATCATTACTTGCCCTGGCGATTGACCCGGAACAGACGCAAACATAATGCCCAAAGCCGAGAAAGCAAGAGAGGAAAGCAAAAAACACGCAACTAAAGCTCCAATGTTGACAATCTGCGAGCTGAAAAATGCCACGCCCACTATTACAGGGATTATCGAGATGCCCACGCCATAGATTACTCCTGCAAGGGTCTTGCCCATTAACACAGAAAGAAGCGTAACCGGGGCTGTTAAGAACCTATCAAAAGTCTGATTCGCTCGTTCCATCGGTATTACAACGGGACCTATCGAGGATGAGGCGAAGAAGAGCGTCTGAGCGATAAGCATGGGAATTTGCTGAGCCAATGGAATGTCTCTGCCAATGCTGAACGAAAGAAACAGAGTGAACGGAAAGAGTATACCAAACATAAGTGCAGCAGGCTTCGTGTAGTAGGTGAGCATGTCTTTAGCGGCGATGGCCCACGCCACCCGAATTTCCCGCATGAAACGGTTCGAGCGTGAACTGCTTATCGTTCCCTTGTCCTCTATGTTATCTTCTATCATCTGCTTTGAGCGCCCCTCTTTGATTCTTCAGTTGTTGGCCTGATGCCCGTTAAATTCACAAACACATCTTCCAAGCTTGGACCCAAAGTGTTGACAGTGATAAGCTCAAGATTGTTCTTCTGTGAATAATTCCACACTGAAGCTAGCACGCTGGATGGGTCGTCGGTAAAGAGCCTGAACTTGTCGCCTTCTTTCGCTACTTCTCTGATGTTGGGAATTTCCTTCAAATCATTTAACGCGTTGACGGGTGTGGTGGCAAAGGCGACTTCTACGGATTGCAGGCCTTGTACTGTTCTTTTGAGCTTTTCAGGTGTATCGATGGCTGCGATTTTGCCACGGTTGATTATGGCTACTCGATCGCACATCTGGCTGGCCTCCTCGAGGTTGTGGGTGGTTATGAAAATGGTGAGACCTTCCTGGTTCAGTTTTCGAATTGTTTCTCGAATTACGAGTACGCTCTGCACATCCAACCCTGATGTAGGTTCGTCGAGGAACACAATGCTTGATCTGTTCATAAGTGCCATGGCGATGCAGATGCGCCTTTTCATGCCTCTTGAGAAAACCTGAACTTTTTCTTTGCGTCTTTCATAGAGGCCAAACATTTTCAGAAGTTCTTCAGCCCTATCTTCTCGTAACGCCTTGGGCAAGTCGTAGAGTTTCCCAGTGAAGACAAGGTTGTCCCAAGCTGAGAGTTCATTGTAGATGTTGCTTACGTCAGGAACTATTCCCATCTGCTCCTTAGCCTGAATGGGTTGACTCTGAATGTCATAGCCCATTACGGTCGCGGTTCCTTCTGTAGGCTTAGATATTCCTGTCAACATTCGTATGGTTGTGGTTTTTCCAGCGCCGTTGGGACCTAAGAAGCCGAAAATCTCTCCTTTCTTTGCCTCAAAATCTATGTGGTCTACTGCTAGAAGTTTATCGTAGTATTTTGTCAAGTTTCTTGCTTCAATCGCATTGTCCGAGTCAATAGCCATCAAGAATACAACCTTAGTGTGCGTCTTGAACGCCTAACAATGTTAGTCTTTCTTTGCTTCGTATGCCTCTTGCTTCGTTCGCTTGAGCAAATATCATCTCGCCACTGGCTAACTCAAACTGCTCGCTGCTCACTGTGAAGGCTCCTTTACCATTCACAACATAGAAGCATACGGCGTACGGCTCAGGATGTGGAGGGATCTCTTGACCTGCCTCAAGGCAGATTAGCGCAACATTGAAACTGCCAGTTTTCAGCAAATTCTTCTTCACCACGCCAAGATCTTCCGGAATGGTTAACGAACCTTGTTTTTGAGAAAACTCTGCAATCTTGTTCAAATTGAAGATTTTTGTCAAGTCCGCGCACCTCCTTTTTCTTTGTCCATAAAATTTGCATCGTAAAACTGGACTAAACTGTCCATTAATTCTCTTCGTCTCTTCACCATTTTCAGCCCCTCTTTTAGGACTTTGACTCCTGCTTCGGTAATTGTGTAAACTCGACGGTCAGCGCCCGCCTCTTTTTTCTCCCACTCGGAAGTTACCAAGTTGCGCTCTTCCATTCTTCTGAGCATAGTGTAGATGGCGCCGGGCTCGGGAATATACTTCTCCGCGGTTATTTTCTGCAATTCTTCCATTATCTGGTATCCATGCGAAGGCTTTTCATGCAAAATACGCAGAACCAGCAGTTGGATTAGTCCTCCACCGGAATAATGGCAGCTTCCATGTCTATGTCCAACATCACACATACCTATCGAAGATATATGTATCACTGATACTTATATGGGTATCGGCGACTCAGCCCCTATGAATTCATCTTATCGCAAAAGGCCATCATTTCATAGAAAAGGAATTATGTTTTGTTTAGAGCAACTCCGTACCACATGAACACTTTAGCTATTATTGCTATTATAACCCCGGTAGCAGTCCGCGTCAACACAGTAAGCAAAAAGGCATCCACCCCAACCATCACATTTGAAGACGAAAGCTGAAACATTCCGAACAGGAATACCCCGCCAACGGTCGAAGCGATTACTCCGGCAATAACCATTCTCCGAAAGTTCTCAGAACGCTTGTTCAACGCTCCAGCCATGTACCCGATCAGCATTGCACTGAGAACATATCCTAATATGGTTGGGCCAAAACCTGTAGCCCCCATAGGAAATGCACCAGAAGAAAACACGCCATACTTAACAGCAAACCACATCGCATAGAGGCTGCCCAGCAAGAATCCCGAGGCGCCGCCAGCCCATCGGTTCCAAGCCAACCCAAGCAACAACGGAACCCCAACAATGACCACCATTTCCTCAATCTCACTTATGATCCCAATAACAATACCCATGGAGCCACCCATACCCCCGCCGGTTCTCAACAACGAACCGACTAGAGAAAGACCAACTATGACCAAAACCACGGCAAGGGGAACAATAACTCCATAGATGATATCGCTTCGATTCCACTCCTTCCAGCTCAAGCCCATAAAACCAACAACCTCAAGAGTACTCAGCACTTCGACTTAGGATATAATGTTTTACCCTAAAGTCACCTTAGAGAGACTTGGCAAGTTGACCAAACTGCCACTACTCCACCCCTCCGGACAGTTGTTTGGGACGTTAATGCTTCATTCAGGAGTTATTTCAAAAGACGAA
>Ga0299912_10000273_pt1 | contig 48152 bp, 47 predicted proteins | sample RVTome_2_FD_207667 | JGI IMG/M metagenome (GOLD analysis project Ga0299912, IMG submission 207667) | Soil microbial communities from uranium-contaminated site in the Upper Colorado River Basin, Wyoming, United States - RVT95D214 (version 2) ... | reverse complement strand
TTCACGATTCAAGGGTATGGAGGATGTATTGAACTCTTTAAAGAAGAATGAGATTCGACCCATCCTCCCAATTCTGACAAAGATATCGAGTGATCCCCTTCTTGTCTTCCCTTGGGATCCTGAATACGAAATTTTTCAAAAAGGGCAAATCCCCTCCCCTATCAATCATGGACGTCCTTCTCAACCTGGTGACAATACAACCCGCCTTCTAATGAAAGAAAACCGTTGGCTTCCCTATTGCCGAACCTGAGAACGGGAAGAGCAAACCAGCTCATAGCCCACATTATTAAGCCATTTTTTGACCAGCAACAACACCTGCAAGGAAAGAGAAAGGATATTCAATAGAACCCACTCATTTGAGATTAAAAGAGAAAATAACGACTCAACTCAGCGGCGCGGGCACTTACCACGACCCAAAAATCAAACCACCATTAAGCCGCGTCCGCAGATCCCAGTTACCAGCAACGTTACCAGGGACGTTGGTTCAAATGCAACTTGATCTTTGTCCATTTGTCAGCCACTCCTCTCAACGATACCGTTAACTCCGGGACCCCCCCCCGCCTCAACCTCAACTCCCTGTTATGGCATCAGCCCATCTATGATTATGTCATAAACCTCTCGGTTATCGTGGCATCTCGGTGTATCCTACTCCTCCCATTCGGCAATGTCAATTTCTGTTTGAACCGGTATCCGCGTTGGCGAGCAGCGCTTAAGATCTTTTCTTTTGCAATGCAAAGTTGTATTTGATCCGATGTCCCCTCTATGAGAAATTACTCTCTAAGTACAGAAAAGACCTATCTCGGATGGATAGGCCGTTTTGAACTATCTCCCCATTCCCTTACCCCCCCATCTCGACTTCTGTCTTTCTTCGGTCCCTTGACATCTCCCAGATGATGCACTGTGTTCTGAACTTGCAGTAGAGTTTCGGATCGAGACATTCACAGCATTGATCGATGTTCAAGCATTCACAGCACTCCTGACAGAACCCGGTTTCATGTTTCTGACAGACTGCAATGGCATCTCGATCCGGATGAATCCTACACTTCATCTCTTCTTAGCTTCAACCCGCCTTTTCTTCAACCGCTTCGAAACAGGACGAGGTCTAAGCAACACATACGTTGCCCCTGCGCCGCCATCACAAGATCTTGCGCTCGAATACGCCACGACCCATTTTCGCCATGCACCACGCGTAAGCCACTCGATGACTTTTTTCTTTAAGACAGGCTCTGAAGGCGAAGAGAGACCACGACCGTGAATGATGAGAACACCTCTCTTCCCAGCCATCACAGCCCATCTTAGGAATTTTTCAAAAACTTCTTTAGCATCCGCTACAAGGAGTCCATGAAGATCAACAAATGCCTGGATTGAATAATCTCCCCGGTGGAGCCGCTGTGCAACTATTGGATGCACATTATACCCTGTACCTTCGATATATTCCGGTGTATCAGCAACATTAAACCCTTTTCCATATCTCACAAGATCTCTGAGCTTTTCTAATATCTCAGCATCCTCTGTATTCCTGGAACTTTCAGGTAACTCGATTTGGAAAATTCTTTCGACATAGTTGTCTCTTGAGATAGGCGTCACACCTTCCATGGCCTTCCTGAAGAGTTCCCATCCCAGCTCTGGACTCTCCTTGCCCTCACTATTTGCGGGTTTAGGCTTGGGCTTAGCAGGGGGAGAAAAAGACTTGTTTTCGACTAAAACTTTCAGGTCTTGGAATGATTTGAAGGTAGATGAAGGTTTTCGAGGCTTCATGACAAAACCTCCATGATCTTTAGAGGTTGCCCAAAGACTAAGACGATTCTAAACAAAAACCTGAAAAATATCAAACAGAATAGATCAGACCACATCACTGGATTATTTCCAACCTCAGAAGGTCGCCCATCTCAATCATCTTTCCTCTGCAATTCAGACACTGGGCTTCAGTCCCGCCAAGGCGGGATTAGACACCAGACCTTTCTACCGATTCATCCGTTATCTGCCATGCCTTTATCTTCGCGTAATTTCAAGCCATTTCCTCCCCGGCAGAACTTACCATCTAACAAATTAAGCAAAGTAAACCCCGTTAGAAAGAACGGGGCTTTGACCCCAGCCTCTATAAGGAGCTGAGGCGATTTATTATATTATCCCCGCCGTAAATGGCGGGGCTTTCTAACGGGGTAAAGACCTAACGTTGACATAAGATCCTTGAAGTCTTATAAAAATTCATATGGGTCTGGGGTTTAGGGAAATATTCCTTGCGAACCTGATAGAAGACCATGAAAGAATCTATTATCAAAATGAAGCGACCGAGGCCTCTTAAGGCTGATTTACATCTTCACACAGCCGAAGATCCCCTCGACCGCATACGATACACGGCCAAAGAGCTCATCTCAAAAGCTGCTCAAGAGGGTTTTGATGTCCTGTCTATCACCAATCATCGCTGCATGACATTTACCCAGGAACTTCTGTCTTACGCCCAGGAGAGGGGTATTCTCCTGATCCCTGGTATGGAGATGACGATTCGTAGACGTCATGTCCTCCTTTTAAATCCGCCACCGGGTAAAATGTGTTCAGATTTTTCATCCCTTTCAAAGCTGCGTCGTCCCGAAACCTTAATCATTGCTCCCCATCCCTATTTCCCGGGCAGGTACTCCTTGAATGGATACCTTTTAGAGCATTTAACCCTCTTTGATGCCTTGGAATATTGCCATTTTTATTCTCACATGATCAATTTTAACCAGAAGGCTCTCGAAGTTTCGGAATTCTACGGATTCCCGCTGGTCGGCAATTCGGATGCTCATTTCCTATCTCAATTGGGAACGACGTATTCTTTGATCTATGCGGAGAAGAATCTTGAATCTATTTTTTCAGCCATCCGGCGGAATAAAGTCGAAGTCGTTACCCGTCCGCTCAAGCCTTTGGAGATGGGATCGATTGCGAGGCGCTTTTTAAGAATGAAACTGCGAGGCAAAAGAATCAAGCTCCAGCAGTGGCCGATGCGCAAATTCCGAAAGCTAGTGGACCCTGGCCCAAGATTTGAGAGACATTACTAAAACATCAGAGGGTCGCCGAAACAAGGAGATACGATGAATCCAATAAAAATCATGCCGTGCCTTGATATGAAAGAAGGTCGGGTTGTCAAGGGTATCCATTTTGTAGATTTGAAAGATGCCGGAGATCCGGTAGAAAATGCAGCCTTTTATGAAAAGGAAGGCGCAGATGAATTAGCCATTTGTAAAGCGCATCGTAGTGACCCAAATGAAAAATAGCGATTATGGAAGATATCCGCGGGAAAAAAAGAGGAGGGGTAACAAACCCGTGGACGAAATTATCAAAGAATTGAAAAAACCAGCTTTCCCTTACAGTGATTATAGAGAACGTTCGCTAAAGATCCACGGCCTTATCTGCGCCAAATGCGGGAGAGAATTTGATTATACAAATAGGCAACTACTGACTGTACACCATAAGGACGGAAATCATATGAACAATCCTCCCGATGGCTCTAACTGGGAAAATCTCTGCATTTACTGCCATGATGATGAACACAGCAGGGAAATTCTTGGCGATTATTTAAAGAATGAAAGAAAAGATGGGTCAAAATGAAAGCACCAAATGTCAAATGACAAAGCTCATGGTTCGACAGGCGTTCGACTGAGCTCACGCCGAAGTCTCACCACGATGTTATCCTACCGTATGTTCAGGACACCCTCCTGAGCTTGTCGAAGGATGACATTGGGTCCCGCCTTGGCGGGATTGAAATTAAGTTTTGGTCTGTCGCACCCAGATAGAACGAATAGCAATATCATCGAAAAAACCAGGTGACTTTTGTATTTCACCTTACCTTCTCCTTCAATGCAATCATACATGGGAATCCCTTGCTCGGTCAAAAGGAGATTTCTGAAAAAGTCCAGAAATCTCTATCAAGAGAGCGTGGTGCAGTTTTTCAGAGCTCTCAAAAGGTTTTGAGAGCAAGGGCGAGTTTGCCCTACGAAAATGAACGTGTTATTGTGTATTCATGTTTAAGTTCGACACAAGAAAACCGAAAAGCCTGGATGACCCCAAAAGGCTCTCTTTTGAGAATCCCAATGTGATCCTCTCTGAGGCCGGGGTGAAGCCAGGAGATGTAGCAGCAGACATCGGGTGCGGCACAGGTTTTTTCACGTTTCCTCTGGCAAATATTGTAGGCGAGACCGGAAAGATCTTTGCCCTGGATACCTCCGTCACGATGATCAAGCAACTGATCAGGAAGGCAAGAAGTCTAAGACAGGTGGAGCCCTTACACTCGCGGGAAAACAGGTTTCCTCTCGAAGACGAGAGCCTCGATTTTGTCCTCCTTGCCGACGTGATTCATGAACTGGAGAACTGGAAGCTCTTTCTGAAGGAAGCCTGTAGGATCCTTAAGTCTGGAGGAACAATTTGCGTTGTGGACTGGAAGAAAGAAAAGATGGAAATGGGCCCCCCTCTCCAGATCCGTTTCACAAAGAAGCGTATTGAAGAGATGTTGCGAAAGTCAGGTTTTAGCCAGATCAGATCTCTTGCTCCCCTTCCTTTTCACAATGGTCTCATCGCATTCCGCTCGTAATCTCCTCCTCACGTTCACCGGATCATGCTCTATGGTAACCGCCATAAATAACTTGCCATCACAAGGGGCCATTGCGAATCCCGCTCTGCGGGATGAAGCAATCTCATGAGATTGCCGTCTCAATTCTCCCCCTTTGGAAAAGGGAAGATGTGAAAAAATCCCTAAAATTACATTTTTATCCTATTTGAAATGGCTGACCAGATCGTAAAAGTCGCTTGTGGCGCAATTTATACTCTGCGACATTAATAACATCGTATTAGTCCTTGGCAATCCGGTTAGATCAGCCCTGAAGGGCTGAGTTGCAGACGGTTATCAAATTGTAACTCAAGGCTTCAGCCTTGATGAAAGGTTTTGACTTAGGTCGTTATGTATAGACGCTATTTTTGGGTGAGAATTTTCGAGTATCCATTTTTTCACACCTTCAGGGGGCTGAGGGGGATTTTTAGATCAAGATTATTTGGAAATGTGAGTCTGACTTTGACGTTACCCTGCCTGTCAATTGTTTAACGAGGACGGATGTGCTAAATTAGGTTTTGATGAAAAAGACCTTTCCTTTCCATGGGGTTTTTGGAATCATTCTCCTGATTCTCTCGGAAATTCTCAGCTTAAAAAAGGTCGATCCCTTCTACAGTTGGTTTTACTGCTTTGCCTGGTGGTCCTATATCCTCACCATCGATGCGATCATCCATCGACTAAAAGGAAACTCTCTCATCGTTAATCGAACCAAAGAATTCTTCATGATGATTCCCTGGTCAATCTTCATCTGGTTGATCTTTGAGGCAGCCAATCTGTCCTTGGAAAATTGGTACTATATCAGCCTTCCCCACTCCACCGTGGAGAGATGGCTCGGTTATGCCATCGCCTATGGAACCGTTCTCCCCGGATTATTTGAGACGACCGAATTGTTGGAGTCTATAGGACTGTTTAGAAAATCGTTTACCAAAAACATTCACATTTCTCGAGAAACCCATATCGTTCTCATCCTATTGGGGACGATCTGTCTTGTGTGTTCAGTCCTCATCCCTCAATACTTTTTTTCTTTGATCTGGGTGGGATTCATCTTCCTCTTAGAGCCTTTCAACTACAGATTCGGAGGAAGATCGCTCTTGAAGGATCTTGAAGAAGGAAATCCACGAAGAATATACCTCTTGCTTATTGCTGGGCTCATCTGTGGCCTTCTCTGGGAGTTCTGGAATTTTTGGGCCCTTTCAAAATGGGTCTATATTGTCCCCTTCTTCGAAAGATGGAAGGGGTTTGAAATGCCCTTCCTTGGCTTTTTAGGCTTTCCTCCGTTTGCTGTCCAGGCTTATGTGATGTATAATTTCATCTCCCTATTTCGTTTTGGAAGGGGATGGGAAGAGTCTACGGATCGCCTCAACCCGGAGAGAAGGACAAGGTCTCTTACTACAGTCTTAACGGCAATCCTGATCGGAAGTTTCTATGTTCTCATCTTTAGAGCTATTGATTTCAAAACGGTTGACTCTTTTTACCCCCGTCTCAAAGACGCCTACTGGATCGAAGCCCGGTACCGAGAGGAACTTCCAAAAGTGGGAATTGCCACACTCGATGAGCTTTTCTCGAAAACGAGAGAGAAAAAGGAGAGGGATGAGCTGGCCCTCCGTCTCCTCATTCCAAAAGAGGAACTTATCCATTGGATTGAAAAGGCTCAACTGGTTCAGTTAAAAGGATTAGGTGTTGAGAATCTCCGGTTATTAGATGGGGTGGGCATCCCTTCGATTTCGGCTCTTGCAAAGGAGGATCCTGAAATACTTTATAATAAGATCGGACAAGCTTTCCAAGGAGGAGTTTCTCCCCGAAAGACAAAGATAAGAATCTGGGTGAGAGAAGCGAGGAAGAAAGTTAAGAGTTCGGAGTAATGAGAGGTAGCGTCGGCATTGATTGCCGAGGCAATTGCTCGCCCCCAGTAAATGGGGGCGCACGGATCTGACGACTAACGACTTACGAGGAAATACAATGAAATATGGAGCGATGAATTTTCCGATAAAACCTCTTCTGAAGGAGATAGAAGAGATCGGAGAGATGGGTTTTGATTATGTAGAACTGACGATGGACCCTCCTGAGGCTACTCCTCAAAAGATCGTGGCTCAAAAGCGGACAATTCGGGATCTCCTCGAACGCTATGAGATGGGCATCATGGGACATCTTCCCACGTTTGTGTTGACTTCGGACCTTTACGAAAGCCTGAGGCAGGCCTCGCTCCAGGAAAACTTCGATGCCTTGGAGGCCGCGGCAGAATTGGGGATTAAAAAGATGGTGCTCCACCCTGGTTATATCACGGGTTTAGGGAAATTCATTTTAGACAGGGCAAGAGGGTATGGGATGGAATCGATCGAAGCGATCCTGAAGAAGGCAGCGAGCCTCGGCATTACTCTCTGTATCGAAAACATGTTTCCCCAGGCACATTTTCTTACTCACCCGCAAGAGTTTCAAAAGCTCTTCGAAATCTTTCCGGATCTCCGTCTCGTTCTCGATATCGGCCATGCCAACCTCGGTGGCGGAAAGAATAAATCCTCAGAGTTCATCCACCGTTATGGCTACCGTATCGGCCATGTCCATGCAAATGACAACTTTGGAAAAGAGGACAGCCACCTGCCAATTGGTGCTGGGATCATCGATTTCGAAAGGATTATGAAAGAACTCAAAGAGGCCCAGTACGATGAAACCATCACCCTCGAAGTCTTCTCCAAAGATAGAGACTATCTCAAGCTCAGTAAGGAGAAGATAAAACAGATCTGGGAGGCACTCTGATTTCGGATCGTAGAATGCGGATTGCGGATTATCTATCGATCACATCAGGCACATCAGGCAACAGAGGTAATCTCTATGCCCTATGCATTATTCGGAGAGCTTTAGGAGAACACCTGTCCTTCTTGCGCGTTGAAGCACAGCTTTGAAAAGGAATGCTTCAACGACGACGTAAAGGCCTGCTAAGCCAAATCCCCAACCTAAAACGTTTTTAAATCCTTCGTTGAATCCATAAAAGGAACGGAAGTACGCCAAAAAATAGGTCAGTGGAATGGCCTGGGCTATTTCTGCCAGGGGAAAGGGAAGGATGGAGACAGGATAGTATATCCCGCAGACCAGGGCCATCAAGCCACTCAAGGACCAGGCTGCCACATCAGCCATATATCCAAAAAGGAGAACCAGAATACAGACGCTCATTCCCACTGAGGCAGCCGTAAGGAAAAGGCCTAAAAGGAAGAGAATAAGGGGACCCACCCCCGGCCGTAAAAAGTCGAAGCCGAAGGCAAGTGCGCTGAATGACGCAAGCACTAGAAAAACGAAGAAGGATCGGATCACACCGATCAGCCACGACCCTAAAATCAACTGAAAAGACCGGACTGGCGCGATGAACGTATGTTTGAGGGATTTCGACCACAGGTCATAAAGAAGGACATAGGCAACATCAATCTGACAGACCTGAATGACGCTCATGGAGATGATGCCGACGAGAATGAATCCGGTTTTGTTCGTATCCAATTCCAGAAAGCTCGTTAGAAGCCCCACGGAGAAGAAACCGACAACGGGCCAGAAAAGAATCTCGAAAAGGCTGAAGACGTTCCGCTTCGCTATGATCCAATTCTTAAAAACGAAGGCCCATATCTGAATCAGTACTCTTTGCAAATTCGATGAAGACATACTATTTTTCTCTACTTAGAATCCAGAAGTCGGGAGCCAGAATCTTCTCCCTCGCCCGTCATTCCAGCGAAAGCGGGAATCCAGAAACGCACTGGATTCCCCCGTATCCAGTACGGGGCAAGACCGGAATGACAAATTGTTTAAGACTTGTGTCCTCATGTATAACAAAACAAATTGATGTGCCTTTTGCCAGACGATTAAATCTTCAAAATCCTTTGCAGGTTGCCTTTTCATTCTGTCCCGCCGAGGCGGGATGACTCCTGTCCCGCGCTTCGCGGGATGGATTCTCAATGATTATGGTAGCACAATGATAGCAGGAATTGAATAAAAAAGATGTTCAGGGGATGCTAAACGGTGTTATAATCCTTTCTAAGGAGGGCCCAAACATGGAAAAAATTGAATTGGGTGCTAAGACCATATGTTACCCCATGCCCTGTTCGCTGGTCGGCGTCAACGTTGGAGGTAAGCCCAATTACCTAACCGTCGCATGGTTGAGCACAGTTAACGTCAAGCCGCCTTACTTAATGATTTCGCTCGGAAAGGCACACTACACAAACCCCGGTATCAAAGAGAATGGCACTTTCAGCGTTAACATTCCTTCTGCGCCGATGGCTGACGTCACTGATTACTGCGGCATCGTGTCAGGAAAGAAATACGACAAGGCCAAGTTGTTCGAAACATTCTATGGCAAGCTGAAGACGGCACCCATGATCAAGGAGTGCCCCTACAACGTCGAGTGCAAGCTTGTCCAGACGATCGACATTCCGGACCATGAGCTCTTCATCGGGGAGATCATCGCAGCCTACAGCGATGAGCGCTACCTTGCGAACGGGCTCCCCGATCTGCGGAAGATTGCTCCATTCATACTCTCCATACCGGAGCGCAAATATCTCGCATTGGGGGCGGAAGTGGGTCCGGCGTGGGAGATGGGAAAAAAGCTCATCCCAAAGGGAACTTAATTTCCTCTAATCTTCCTTTTGACAGGCAAGGATTTCACCCAAATAGACACGGTGAAAATCACCCTTGGGATAAAAACCAGGAATAATGGATGTTTCCAATTCTGAAGGGATCAAGTCATTTTTATAAATGACCTTGCATTCGTAATGGAGAATACATTCCCTGATCATCGGTGTTTTTACCTTTGAGGATGGGAGGGCTGTAAGGCCTTTTTCTCGAAATTTGTCATGGTTCCGTCCGGAAGCTGTCCCACAATATTGGACCAAGTCTTTCAATTCGGGAGGAACAACGTTTACCGTAAAATTTTCGGTCTCTTCAATCAATTTATAGGTGTAACGAGAAGGGCGAACGAGTACGGTAAAGATAGGTTTTCCCCAGATGATGCCAATCTGTCCCCAGCCGATGGCCATCGCATTTGGAGGTCCCTGTTTGCCCTGGCTTACCAAAAGCACCCGACTCTCCTCGAAGGCCCGCATGGTTTCCTCTAAGCAATCCGCGTAATCGACAATTTTTTTCCCCATAAAACATCCTCCATGAATTTAGCTTCTTTCGGGGCAAGCATCAAAAACAGGGTATTTTTGTCTCGCCGGATTCAAACTTATTGCCAGCCCTTGCCCCCTAAACTCGTCATGTGACACCTATTCCTCTTCAAAAGAAAATGTCTTCTTTCGGGAACCGCAGCTTCGGCATGGGCTTATCGGGAGTATTATACAATAGCTTCTTGAAAAAGAACACATTACCCCTGATCACACTGCAATTCAGACACTGGACTTCAGTCCTTCCAAGGCGGGATTAGACACCAGACTTTTCTATATAGGAAATTAACCCTTGCAGGGTTCTCAAACCTTATAGAGCTTTTGCGCGTAATTCTTCATGGCTATGAGTGTCTAAGTATCCACACTCCTTTGTAAATCTTCAGTCTAATGTCTGATGTCTATGGTCTGATGTCTGGATCACAGCTGACCATAATATGTTAACCCTTTCTTCTAAATCCTCTGCGACTCAGCGGTGAGATCATTTCCTTAGCAAGAGGGCTACTTACGGCAATAACATCTCTATGAGATGGGGCCCTGGTTCGGCAAGGGCTTTGTTCAGTTCCCGCCCAAGATCTTCTGCCGTGCTAACCGTAACCCCGGGAACCCCAAACCCTTGAGCAATCTTTGCCCAATCGACCGGAGGTTTCGTCAGTTCCGTCAGTGCCTGCGCATTAGGGCCATAGGACGTGATATTAGCACGCTTTAGCTCCACCTGCAGTATCCGGTAGCTCCGGTTTGAGCAGATCAGGGTGGTGACGTTTAACCCTTCGCGGGCCTGCGTCCACAGGGCCTGCACCGTGTACATGGCGCTCCCATCCGCCTGCAAATCGATCACAGGACGCTCAGGACAGGCAATTGCAGCACCGGTCGCACAGGGAATGCCTTGCCCGATCGACCCGCCCGACAGGGTCATGAGACTGTGCGTTGGTAGCGTGGGCGTGGGAAAGAAATAAAGAGAACCTGACGTGACGGATTCATCGACAAGGATGGCATTTTCCGGCTGCATTGCCGCCAAGGTGAGACAAGCCTTTTCGGCTGTGAGCTCGCCATTCGGTATTGCCGGCCGCTGCTGTCTCATGATGAGATTGTCGTCAATTGTGAGATGCGAAGGTGCATCCAGAGCGTCGGCAAGGTATTCGAGCGCCTTCACAACATTCTGCCGATCCGTGCACAGAGTAATTCTCTCTTGCTCATCAGCCAAAATTCGACTCCTCACACCAGGGTACCCAAAGAAGGTCACCGGCTCCGGGGCTCCCGCAAATAGTACTACCTCGTAGCGCGAAAACATGGCAGTCGCCCGCTTCGGAAAATAAGGGAGTCGCTCCACGATTGGCAGCCCCAAACCACACTCCATGTATCCAGGAGACGTTTGGGTAAAGAGATCGCATCCTATCGCCTTCTGGATGCGGGCGGCTGCATCCAGACCAGGCTTTCGCAACGCCCTCCCCCCGAGCATGAGCGCCACCTTGTGAAAGGTTCGCAATCGAGAGGCGGCTGCTTCAATGGAATTGGGTTCAAGGGGATCAAAAGGCTCATCAGGTGTCTTCACCCTATAGTCATCGCATTCGGTCAGCTGATAATCATGGGGCACAATCAGGGTTGCCACTTGACCCAGCCGAGTCGCACTAACAGCATCCGTGACATCCACCGCAATGTCCGGAGCCGATTTGCTCGTCCGCCACCATCCTGAGACGGTCCTCGCGAGGCTCTCAATGTCCATCGCGAGCGGCGGGTCCGCATCCCGGTGCCACGTTGCATGCTCGCCGACCACGTTCAGCACGGGTGATCTGGCACGCCGTGCGTTATGCAGGTTGGATATCCCATTGGCTAAGCCAGGGCCCAGATGGAGCAGTGCCATTGCCGGTTTTTCCAGCATCCGTCCGTAACCATCGGCAGCACCGGTACAAACACCCTCGAAGAGACCCAGAAAAGCCTTGATACCGGGCGTTGTGTCGAGCGCCGTAACGATCGGTAGTTCAGTGGTACCGGGATTTGCAAAACAGACCTTCACACCCGCCCCGATCGCAGTCTTTACAAGCAGTTCAGCACCGTTCATGATCACCTTCCTTTATTAGAATTTCGATCATTGGGATTTCAGTCATTGTTTGGTTATTCGTGTTTGAAACTTGGTGCTTTTATTTCGGATTCACAACCTATCGAGATTAGGGTTCTCTTCACTCTTTGCAAATTCAATGAAGACATCTTCCAAATCCGTCTGTCCAAGAGTGACTCTTTTGATCTGGGTCCCGCTTTGGGCGAGCATCGCCACCAATGGCCCCAATCGCTTCTCCCCCTCATCCACGATGATCTCGCAGAGATTGTCTGAAACCGTAAAGTTAATCACACCTTCGGAGTGAAGCAATGCTTCCTCTGAAATCATCCCCCTAAATTCAATCTTCACCAGATCGCCGATTCGGACCATCCTTTTTAAGGTCTCTGCACTCCCAAAGGTCACGATCTTCCCTGCTTTCAGAAAGGCGATACGGCCGCAAAGATATTCAGCCTCCCTCATATTATGTGTGGTGAGGAGGACCGTCATTCCCCTCTCTTTGTGAATCGCTAAGATCTGTTCCCGGATTCGGATGGAGACATCCGGATCGAGGCCGACAGTAGGTTCATCCAGGAAGAGGATCTCCGGATCATTCACCAGAGATTTAGCCAAGGAGAGTCGCTGTTTCATCCCGGTGGAGAGCTCATCAAAGGGGATATCTCGATGCTCTTTCAGGTTGAAAAGCTCGATCAACGCGTCAACTTTCTCCTCTCTCTCCTTTCCCACTAAGCCATAGAGCATGCCATAAAAGTGAAGGTTTTCCTTGACGGTAAGACTCCAGAGGAAGTTGGCATTTCCGCTCGAAATGTTCACCCGCTCTCTGATACGATGCCCCTCCTGCAGACCGTCCATACCGAGAACTTGAACCTTCCCTCGATCGGGAAGGAGTAATGTGCAGAGGATGGATAGAAGTGTGGTCTTCCCGGCACCATTGGGACCCAGGATGCCAAAGACCTCCCCTTCCTCGATCTGGAGGTCAATCCCTTGGAGGGCTTCTCTTCGCCTCTTCCCCCTCCAACCCGATCGGAAGGTCTTGTATATTCCCTCTGCTTTAATTGCAAGTGCCATTAGACTACCAAATGCGGATTGCAGATTGCGGAATGCGAAATTAGAATCTAACCCTTTAATGACTTAGGTTAACCGTTTTGTATGTTTTCATTCCGAGATCCGCATTCCGAATTCCACAATTGAAATAAGTATATTATGGAATCAGTGATTTGCCAAATAGAAATTTCCCTGTTCCCCTTTCACGATAGAAACCCAACAATTTACTTCTCCCCCCTTGAGGGGGAGGATGAAGGCGGGGGGTAAAAATTTCTTTGCACCCTCACCCTGACCCTCTCCCGTCGAGGGAGAGGGGAAAATAAGAGTACTGATATCTATTTTTAGGTTTGATAACGGAGGAAAAAGTCCATTGTGTTATAATAAAACTAATGGAAAAATACATCGAGATTATCGGCGCCAAATCACACAATCTCAAAAATATCCACTGCCGAATCCCAAGGGGAAAGATGACCGTCATCACGGGTGTCTCCGGTTCGGGGAAGTCAACCCTGGCCTTCGACACCCTCTTCGCTGAAGGCCAGAGGCGCTATATTGAATCACTCTCAACTTACGCCCGGCAATTCTTGGAGAAGATGGATCGGCCCGATGTCGAGGCCATTCACGGCATCCCTCCTGCCATCGCCATCGAGCAGAGAAATGCAGTGAAGAATGCCCGATCCACGGTTGGGACAGCCTCCGAGATCTACGACTATTTGAGGCTACTCTTCGCCAAGATCGGAGAGGTCTTTTGCCCCCAGTGCCAGATCAGAGTCTCGGGAGATACGGTTGAGAACGTTGTGGAGAAGATCCTGGGTCACTATCAGGGGAAGAAGATTTACATCCTCAGCCCGGTCTCACTCGCCAAAGGTGAAGCGATCGATTCAAAGGTAAAGGATCTCATCAAAAACGGCTACTATCGAATTTGGGAAGCGGGAGAGATCCTTGACCTCACGGCCCTTCCTCTTTCCGATATTGAGGACCGCCATTCCCTCTCCCTTCTTGTCGACAGACTCATCGGCGATGAGAAGGATAGGTCGAGGCTTGCAGAGGCGATTCAGAGCGGTTTTCAGTTCGGCAACGGTCATGTCGAAGTGATTGGCGAAGAGGGTGAGAGGATGGTCTTCAAGCGGAGTTATTCCTGCAATCAATGCGGAAGGAGCTTTTCAGAACCTGAGCCTCTCCTTTTCTCCTTCAATAGTCCCATTGGCGCCTGCCCTACCTGTCAAGGTTTCGGCAGGGTGATCGGGATCGACTGGCAGAAGGTCATCCCGGATCCAAAAAAATCATTGAAGCAGAGACCCTTCGCTCCCTGGAATACACCCGCCTATGAAGATCTCTATGATTACCTATGGGAGGCGTGTCGCCGGCACCGGATTCCAACTGAAAAACCGTTTGAAGAGCTTCGCCCCAATCAGAAAGAGATCCTGCTCAACGGGAAAGGGGAATTTATCGGCCTGAAAGGATTCTTCGACTGGATGGAGGGGAAGCGATATAAAGTCCATTACCGGGTCTTTCTCAGCAAATATCGAGCCTACACGCCTTGCCCCAACTGCCAGAATACCCGACTTAAAGAAGAAGCCCTAAACGTCCGCATGGCCGGAAAACAGATTGCCCAGCTTTGTGAGACGCCCATTTCCGATCTCCAGATCTTCTTCAAAAACTTGCCTATCGAGGATTTCAAAAAAAGGGTGGCACAACGTCTTCTGAAAGAGATCACCGATCGGATCGGATTCATGGTCGATGTGGGGTTGGGCTATCTCACGCTCTCTCGGCAAACCCGGACCCTCTCCAGCGGTGAATATCAGCGGATTACTTTGGCAAGGGCACTGGGCTCCGCTTTGACCGATACCCTCTATGTGTTGGATGAACCGAGCATTGGCCTCCATGCGAGGGATACCCATCGTCTTATTCGAGCGCTCCAACAGTTGCGAAAAGGTGGAAACACGGTCGTCGTCGTAGAACATGATCCTGATATGATCAGGGCAACCGATGCAATCATCGATCTCGGCCCGGGTGCCGGGAAACAGGGAGGGCAGGTTGTCTTTCAGGGAGAGATTGCATCCTTTCTTAAAAATCAGGACTCCATCACGGCCCGATATCTTAGAAATGGAAGCTTCACACTTCCCAATTGGCCTCATCGAAAACCGAAGGGATGGATCACGATCCATGATGCTCAGGAGCACAACCTCAAAGGGATAGATGTCAGGATCCCTCTGGGCATGCTGGTCTGCATCACAGGCGTCTCCGGTGCGGGAAAGACGACCCTGGTGCATAACGTCCTCTATGCCGGAGCAAAAGAAAATGGGAACTCAGAATTCGAAAAAGGGGCTTTTGCCCCGTTAGAAAGCACTGCTATTCATGGCAGTGATGATATAAATAAATCCAGCACCTTTCTGGAAGATATCCCAGCACCAGGCACATCAACTAAAAAGGTGCTGGATAAAACTTCAATTCCTCATAGAAAGGGCGGGATCAAAGCCCCATCTTTTCTAACGGGGTTTGCCTCCATGGAAGGTCTGGAACAGATCGACGATCTTATCCTTGTGGATCAATCTCCAATAGGCAAAAGCCTCCGATCGAATTCGGCCACCTATATCAAAGTCTTCGGCGAGATCCGAGATCTCTTCACCCGCACCCGAGAGGCCAAAAAGAGTGGGCTCAAACCTCGCCATTTCTCTTTTAACACAGAGGGGGGACGATGTGAGGCCTGTCAGGGTGCGGGATTCCAAGTACTCGACATGCTATTTTTGGAGGATGTCACCGTCACCTGTGAAGTTTGTGAAGGGAAAAGATTCCGGCCCGAGGTCCTCAAGATTCAATACCATGACAAGAATATTTCGGACGTCCTGAACATGACGGTGGATGAGGCCATGCTATTCTTTCAAGACCATCCTCGGATCGTCTCAAGACTTCAGATCTTAAAGGATGTGGGTTTAGGCTATCTCATGCTGGGTCAGTCCACCAACACGCTGAGCGGTGGAGAATCCCAGCGCCTGAAACTGGCCCAGCATATCGGTCAAGGCGGCAGGGGAAACAACCTCTTTATCTTCGACGAACCGACGACGGGGCTTCATATGGCCGATGTCGAGCTCCTCCTCTCAACCTTCCAAAAACTCCTCTCCCGTAGCCATTCCCTCATCGTCATCGAACACAACCTCGACCTCATTCGATGCGCAGACTACATCATCGACCTGGGTCCGGAAGGAGGCGAGGAAGGAGGAAGGATTGTCGCAGAAGGCGACCTCGAAGCGATCATGGCTTCGAAACAGTCCTATACGGGGCAGTTCCTGAAAAAAAGAATAAACAATAAAGGTTGAGGTTTAGGTTAAGGTTGAGACCGAAAACCCCAATCTTTCTTAACCTTAACCTCAACCTAAACTTCTGTTCTCTGTTTGATACAGCTCAGCATTTGTTCCAGTCGGGTCCGATCGAATCCTACCATCACGTCATTACAGGCTGCGATCACCGGAACGCTTCGTGCCCCAGAAATTTTCACCATTTCGTCTAATGCGGCTCGGTCTTTAGTCACATCATATTCAATAAACTTGTACCCCTTTTGCGAAAGAAACTCTTTCGCCATCTTGCAATAGGGTCAAGTAGGTGTAGAATAAATCTTAATCTCTTCCGCTGCCATGATTGCATCCTCCTTTAAATATAGTTCAACATATTACCGTTGATCACATCTGCTTCTATACTGTTTCATTTAAAACTTCATATTTCACAGGCAGTAGGTTTTTCAGATTAAGATGTTTAGAAGCATCGAGAATCTCGATCCCGACAATTCTATCACCTTTCCCAAGGTCTAGCACGATGTCTTCGGAGATTCGCTTGTTAATCACGTCCTGCTTCTGGTCGTCCAATCGAAGGTAAAGCAAATCCGTCTTAGCATCATATACGATTTGCATCTTCTTCCTCCCATTTTCCGTAAAAGACATAAACCGTCACAGTTATTATAACATCTTTCACGACTGTATAGAACACTTCAACCTTCTTTTGCTCGTAGTGCTTATCGTGTCGTTTCTGTTTAAACTCATATATCTTGGCTTTCCCTGTGCAACCATACTTGCCGGGGATGGAAAATCCTGTATTGATCACATCTTTGATTTCCTTTTCATTCGTGCCTCGTTCCTCAGCACGCTCTATTGTATGTGAATCAATCTTGATTTCCATAGACTTTGTCTTTTGTGATAATCAAGAATCCTACAGGATGTACAGGAGCTAATGTTCCTGGTGGGAACACCGGCCTCTGCACACCCTTCTGACCACCTTCCTTGATGAATTCCCTGATATCTGTGAAATTACCAAATACTTTTTTATAGACGGCAGATTTTGCACCGATGGGCAGTGGTGCCCCAACCTGGGAAATCACAACTCCAATCTCACCGGCTGGCACCTGAACCCAAGGATGTTTTTCTACTTTGTAGAAAATCCATAACTTGAAACGAAGACCGGGCATGAGCAGATCTGCTTGATACCCAGCCTCCCCTTCAAAACCGACAGGGTTGTCTTCTGAAAGTTTCTTGAATGAAAGTCTTTTCATGACCAGCCCCACCTGTGTAGGTCCGATGACTTTCAAAGAAGGGAGAATCAATATAGCCAGGACCAATAGAGTGAGTCGTTCCCAACCAAACCATAAAAAGAAATCTCATAATGTGTTCAGCATAAGTGTCCCTCCTTTCAAGTTTTAAATAAAGGGTTCGAGGATTCCAGGATTCCAGGGTTCAAGTGTCTGTTTCCAATAGATACAGTTGATATGACTTCTCGCAGACTCTTGTTCTTTTTAATTCTTAAGCATTTCACTCGAATCCTTGATTCCAATGGAGATGTATTAAATTCAGGCAACAAAAGCAATAACTTTCTTGGGGATAAAATTGTTCAGGCAGTTTTCGGATTCCATTTAGGAAAATTTAGGCTATAATGCGCTGAATACGATCTGATCAAGAGGAGAATCAGCAATGTTTGAGATTTCGAACATCGAAAACCTCAAGGAGCCAGCAGGGGACTTCCGCTATCTCCTCAACCACAGTTATCCCAGAAAAGCTGCACTGGAATTGGTAGGAAATCGTTACGAATTGACTTTTGACGAGCGTCACCTTCTCCATCGCGGGGTCTTCTCGGACGCCGATTCGGAGTCGAGGCAAAAAAAGAGGATTTCTATCGGAAGAATCCGAAATAGAGACCTCGCTATCGATGGTTACAATGTCATCATTACGATCGAGGCCGGCCTCTCGGGTCGGCCTCTCATTCTTGGAGATGATGGGTTCATCCGAGACATATCCGGCCTTTCCGGAAACTTTAGGAAGACAGAGAGAACGGAGGAAGCACTTCAATGGGTCCTGGATGCCCTGAAAAAAGCGACGCCTCGTCAATTCCTTTTCCTCTTTGACGCTCCGATCAGTAATAGCGGGAAATTGGCTCAGGAGGTGAGGACCCGGTTGAAAAAAGACGATCTTTCGGGAGACGCCAAGGCAGTCAAGGTCCCGGAGAAGATCCTGATTGGGTTTCCGGGAGTGATTGCCACCAGTGATACAGCCATTATTGATCAATCAAGAAAAGTATTGGATCTGGCCGGATATATCATAAGGCAACATTTGTGCAAGCCAAAACATGAAGGTGTGATTCGATTAAGATAGCTAAGTAATCTGGATTCACCCAAATCCCTCCCCACCCCCCTTTGTCAAAGGGAGGAGTAGGTAATCTAAAACGAGGATTCCTTGGGAAATAGTGCCAAAATTGAAAGCTACCGCTGGGTGATCCTGGGCATAGCCTATCTATCTATTCTTGCCTTCACTCTCATCTTCCAATCCATCCCTCCCCTCCTTCCTCTCATCAGCTCTGAGCTCTATTTAACTTACGCCCAATCCGGCCTCCTGATGAGCCTTTTCTCACTCCCGGGCCTTTTCATTTCACTTTTAGGCGGATTTCTCTCAGACCGTTACAGAATGAGACCTTTGGCAGCAGGTTGCTTTGTGTTGATGATCGGTGGGACCACACTCGTCACGTTGGGGACGGATATCCGAATCTTATGGTTAGGAAGAACCATTGCCGGGATCGGCGCCATTACCCTTTCCATTTTCCTTCCGAAACTGCTTTCTCAATGGTTTAAGGATGGGGAATTAGGTTTAGCGATGGGTTTGTACAATACCGGTGTTCCCCTTGGATCGGTCATTTGTTTCACGCTTTTTGGAAGAATGGGGGAGCTATGGGGGTGGCGTCTCCCCATCTTATTAACAGGGAGCTATTCGCTTATCATATCCATTCTATTTCTAAGCTTTCACCGGAGACCCTCCTCTCAAGAAATGGAAAGTGAAAAACCAATTGGCATTCACAAATCCCTCAAGGAGATGGGGTTCACCATCTGGCTTGTGGGCCTTTCTTGGCTTTGGTTCAATGCTGCTTTTACCTCCTTTGCCACATTTGCACCTAATCTTTTTCTCCAGAAGGGCTACACGGTTGAGCAGAGCGGTTTCCTTATCGGGATCCCTCTTTTGGGTTCTCTTCTCTTCAGTACTCCTATCGGATATTGGGTGGACCGATTTAAACACCAGGAATGGTTCATTGGAATGGGAGCCATTGCATTAGCCATCTTGACATTATTTTTCAATTTCAGCTCTTCTTTTCTACTTCTCGTCATCCTGATGGGAGTCTTCTCAGCTATGATTCCCGCTCCTATTTATTCTCTTCCCCCAGAACTGTTAAAAATAGAAAATGTTGGTTTGGGATTTGGGGTCATCTCCACCTGCTCAAGCATCGGCCTATTTGTTGCACCCTATCTGGTTGGGAAAGCCAAAGACTTAACAGGCTCCTACAGTTGGAGTTTCATCTTAATCTCTATCTTCTTTTTCCTCATCATGATCTTTATCTTCTTCACTTATCGTTCCCGAAAAACAATTTTATTAACATCCCCACACATAAAAGTTGAATAATGGAACAAGGGAGTACGAACATAGAAGAAGGCTTATCGCCTCCTTTCGCCTCGGGCGCTATGCGCTTGGCGCTGGACAGATTTTCAGATGATGATTGACTTTAGGAATTTATTGAAATACTCGATCCCAGAGATGACGGTGATCCCCAGTGCAACCCAAAGCAGACCCATTCCAACCTGCTGGAAGTCGATCGAAAAGTATTCTTCATTGAGGATAAGAAGTGCGATGGAAACAACCTGGAAGACGGTCTTGTACTTTCCCAAAGAACTGGCAGAGATGACGACACCTTGAGAGACTGCGATCCCCCTCAACCCGGTTACCGCAATCTCCCTTCCTACGATCACAATGACCATCCAGACAGGAACCCCTCTTGCCGTGATGAGAGCGATGAGAGAGGCGACGATCAAAAGTTTGTCGGCAAGTGGATCGAGAAACTTCCCCAGGGTGGTCACCATTCCACGGCGTCTGGCAAGATATCCATCCAGTGTATCGGTCCCTGCCACCAATAGAAAAAGAATGGCGGTGATGATTTTATAGGTTTGGCCTGACGTAAAGAGCAAGACGAGTATGATGGGAATCGCCACGATTCGAATGATTGTCACCCCATTCGGGAGACTCAATATCTTCTGGCGATTCAGTTTTTCCACGAAGGGTCTCTAATTTTTAGATTTTAGATTGCAGACTGCAGGTTGTGGATTGATAAATCTCAAATCTGAAATTTTAAACCAAACATTGACCGAGGCCTACGGCCTATAGGACTGATAATAATTCAGTACTTTCCGGACGTAATCCACCGTCTCCCGATAAGGAGGAATCGTGCGCAGCTCGGAAACCAGGTTCTCACCCGCATTGTAGGCAGCCAGGGAGAGTCGGAGGTCGTTGTTAAAAAGAGAAAGGAGATACTTGAAATAACGCACCCCTCCCTCAATATTTTCCCTGGGATTGAAGACGTTCGACACATCCATTCGCTGAGCGGTTGCTGGCATCAGCTGCATCAGCCCTTTCGCCCCCTTTCTTGAAATGGCTTGCGGGTTGAATCCAGATTCCGCTCGGATGATCGCCTTCACCAGGGCAAAATCGACCTGATATTTCCTGGAAAACTCAGAGATCAATTCGTCAAAATTCTTGGAATCTTTAGCGGAAAAAGAGCGCACCTCTTCTCCCACATCATCTTTGCTCTCGCGGAGATAAAGTTTAAATTTAGGGTCTCTCGGGCAGTTTGTGAAATGGATGACCCCATTTTCGTCTTCGTAACGATAGATCCCCGCTGAAGAGGAGCTATTCATGAATAATACGCAGAAAAATAGAAATGTGATGACGAAGTATTTCATTGAATCTCAGTCTCCACTATAAACATTGGTAAAAAAATTACCATAATATGTCACTTCTGTCAATAAGATTCTCGCCCTTGAGCGTTTTTTAAATTGGAAAATCAAGTAAAATCAAATGATTTCAATAATTAGGCACAATTATACAGTTACAACAATATGCAATCTCCATACCAATTCTTGCCCCAGTCACCTATAATGGGCTAAAATCGATAGCTTGAGGGTTCAATCCCGCCAAAGGCGGGACTCGAATCCTCGACCCCTTGAACCCTTCCCCAGAAGAATCTTAAAAGTTTATTAAATCGACTTACCGATCGGTAACTTTTTCTTGACAGACCTCCTAAATATTATATAATTACCGGTAGGTAGGTTTGGGTTTGGCATCACGAGGTTTTCTTCGCGAGATCACCGCGAGGAGGGAGGAAAGGATGGCAAAAACTACCTTGACGTCCAAATCATTGGACCATACAGCCCGCGGACGATTGTTAGCAGCAGCTACAGAATTATTTTCACGTAAAGGATACGCTGCGACGGTGACCCGTGAGATTGTGGCGGCCGCAGGGGTAACAAAACCTGTCCTTTATTACTACTTCAGAAATAAAGAAGGAATTTACCTCGAATTGATGCTCGAGGCCTTCGCGAAGCTCGATGCCATCCTCGATGCATCCCGCAGCGAGCGGGGGAGTGCGACGGATAGACTCCAACGCCTCTCCGATCGGATATTTTCCACTTTTATGGAGAATATAGAGGTCGCCAGGTTAGTGTACTCCATCTATTATGGACCGCACCAAGGGGCACCTTTTTTTGACTCCGATGCCTATCACCTGAAGCTCCATGATGCCATTCGCCGGTTGGTCAAAGAAGGAATACATCAGGGGGAGCTCCAAAAATGGGGTGTAGAAGACATGGTATGGACCATCCTCGGGGCAGTCAACGTAGCCATGGAAGCCCAGCTTGGTCACCCGGAGATAAGAATGGATCGTAGAAGGCTTGCCCGGATTTTGAAACTCATTTTTCAAGGAATTTCGGCACAACGGCGAAGACAGAAGGGAGAACGAGAATGATCGATAGATTTGGGATTGGCGCCTTGTTGCTCACTCTTTATATCGGTTTCTCAGGATGTTCCGGTAAAGGAGACAGCAAGAACATAGACGATAAGACCGGAGGAAAACCTCCGGTAGCCGTAGAGGTTACCAAGGTCGCTGTCACGGACCTTACAGAGGGCATTGACGTCGTGGGCTCACTCTCTCCGAAGTTCAGTGCAGACGTCAAGTCGGAGTATGCAGGAATCGTCACCGATGTCTATGTCACAGAATGGGTCAGGGTTAAAAAGGGCACCCCCCTCGCAAGGGTAGACACGCGGGAATTGGATATTGCTTTGCAGAGGGAAATGTCGTCCGTAGAGATGGCTAAGGCAAATCTTCTGCAGGCCGAGGTGGCTGGAAATCGCGCCCAAAGGGAATATGATCGTCTATTAAAACTCAAAGAATTTGGACTTGTAACCCAGCAAAACCTCGACGATGGTCTAACCGAAAAGGAGGCAGCCGCAGCCAGAATTGCCGCAGCCAAAGCGCAATTGAAGAATGCGCAAGAGGGCTTACAACAAACCGAGACGCGTCTTTCCAAGACGACGATCCGCTCCCCAATAGACGGGGTGGTTTCGCTTCGCGGCGCTAATGTCGGAGAGTTTGTCGGAGAGATGGGCTCACCCAAGAGCATGTTCCGGATTATTGATCCTCGAATTTTGGATCTTACTGTGGCTGTCCCGTCGATAGAGATGTCCAGAATCCAAGTGGGTCAACCCCTCACCTTCTCGACGGATGCCATTCCTGAAAAAACCTTTACAGGAAAGGTGATGTTTATCAATCCCGTGGTGAATGATTCGGATCGCTCCGTTAAGGTGACGGCCGAGGTCACAAATGTTTCAGAACAGCTGAAGGGCGGCCTTTATGTGAAGGGCCGGATCATCACGGGAAGACGGACAGGCATTCTCAGGGTCCCGCGGGTAGCACTCCTCTCCTGGGATGGTGCCGGAAAGAAAGGAGATCTATTCGTTTTGAACGGGGAGATTGTAACCCGGCGAACCGTCCAGACAGGGAGTGTCATGGGCGATTTTGTGGAAATCACATCGGGACTTACCCCAGGTGAACAGGTTGTCATCCGAGGTGGATTTAACCTCAAAGATGGCGAGCGGGTAAACGTTACCTCTCCCAGTGGAGGTTGATGCGATGTTTATTTCTGATCTTTCTATTAAACGACCCATTTTCGCCTCGGTGATGATGTTGGCATTGGTCACGTTGGGAATCTTCTCTTACCGTCGTTTGGCCATAGATATGTTTCCCGATGTGGAGATCCCCGTCCTTTCCATTATCACGAAATACCCTGGGGCTTCTCCAGAAACGGTGGAGCGGGAGGTATCGAAGCGGATCGAGGAGGCCGTCAATCCGATCTCCGGTGTCAAGCATGTAATATCGACCTCTCGTGAAAGCGTCTCCACAGTGGTGGTCGAGTTCAATCTGGAGGTCAAGATCAACGAGGCATCCCAGGAGGCACGTGCAAAGGTCAACGCCATCCGGGGCGATCTGCCCCAAGGCATTGAAGAACCGATCATTCAGAAGCTTGACTTTTCTTCAATGCCAATCGTTTCTCTCGCCGTACGTTCAGATCTTCTCTCTCCCAAAGATCTGACGACCCTGGTCGATAAGAAGGTCAAGCGCCGCTTCGAAAACATCTCCGGTGTGGGAAAGATCGATCTGGTGGGCGAATCGAAGCGTGAGGTGAATGTCAATATTGATCCAACGCGGCTAGAAGCCCTTGGGATGGGTGTGGATGAAGTGATTTCAGGTCTTCAGTCAGAAAACGTCAACACTCCTCTCGGCAGGCTCAACCGTAACGGCTCCGAATACCCTTTGCGGATCTCCGGGAAACCTGAAGTGGTGGATCGATTCAAAACAATGGTCATCGGACAGCGCAATGGCCGTCCTGTTATGCTTTCAGAAGTAGCTGAGGTCAAAGATGGCATTGAGGAGCAGCGGTCTCTCGCCTTTGTGAACGGGGTGCAGGCCGTCTCCCTTGACATCCTCAAACAATCCGGAGCCAACACGGTGGGCGCTGTTGAACTGGTTAAGAAAGAGATTGCAAGACTCCAACCCGAACTTCCTCCGGGAACAAAAATCGAGATCGTGCGGGATGGGTCGATCATGATCCGTGATTCTGTCCGGGATGTCCAGGAGACGCTCATCCTCGGCGGCATCTTGACAATCTTCATCGTCTTCCTTTTCCTCAATTCATGGCGCTCCACGGTAATTACAGGCCTGACACTTCCCATTTCGGTCATCTCGTCTTTTATCATCATGAACTTTCTGGGGATGACATTGAATGTGCTAACCCTGATGGCCCTCTCCCTCGCCATCGGTCTGCTCATCGATGATGCCATTGTCGTCCGGGAGAACATTGTTCGCCATCTCGAGCACGGACAGGATCACTTCGAAGCGGCTCGACAAGGAACCAGCGAAATAGGACTGGCTGTATTAGCTACGACGTTTTCTATTGTCGCCGTCTTCGTCCCGGTGGCTTTTATGAAGGGAATCATTGGCCGATTTTTCTTCCAGTTCGGGATCACAGTGGCCTTTGCGGTTCTCATCTCCCTATTTGTCTCTTTTACCCTCGACCCCATGCTCTCTTCCCGCTGGTACGACCCGGACATTGAGCGCAAGGGAAAAAGACATATCGTGGCTCGGATTCTTGACCGATTTAACAATTGGTTTGACCGAACCGCAGATCGATACCGTATCGTCATTGCCTGGACTCTGAACCACCGCAAAACAGTCCTTCTGATCGCAGTCCTCTCTCTTGTGGCCGGTCTGGTGATCTTCACGTCCTTTTTACAGACCGAGTTCTTCACAGCGTATGATGCAGGAGAGTTTCAGATAAACTTCACGACTGCGCCGGACGCCTCGGTTGATGAGACACGGGGAAGACTCCATGCTGTTTTAGCTTCCGTGAAAGGTATTCCCGAGGTGAAACACACCTATGCCACTATCGGAGCGGGTGACCAGGGAACCGTCCGTGATGCAATGGTCTATGTCAAGCTTGTAGACCGCAAGGAGAGGAAACGTAACCAGAGCACCATCCAAGAGGACGCCCGGGATCGCCTTCAGAAGATTCCCGGCATCCTCCCTTTCATTACAGAGGCAGGTAGAATGGATAATCGGAAACCTCTTCTCGTGAATGTGAGAGGTGATGATATTTCCCTTCTCAAGAAATATGCCGCTCAGTTAAAAGAGAGGATGTACCTGATCCCGGGAATCGTCGACATCGAAGTCACCCTGGAACAGGACATCCCCGAGTTTCGTTTAGTTGTGGACCGAGAGCGGGCTGTTGATGCAGGGGTCACGACAGGTCACATCGTACGAACCGTAGGAGCGCTGGTGGGCGGACAGGCGGTCACCACTTATGAGGACGAGGATGGAGATGCAGTGAACGTTCGCGTAAGACTCCCGAACTCTCTCAGGCAAGACCTCTCACAGGTTGAACAACTCAGGCTGGCCGTTCAAAAACCGGGGAACAGTCCCGCACTCATTCCGCTGGGCGAGTTGGTCTCTTACTCCATGCAGCCTACTCCTTCGGAGATCGACCGGCAGGACCTGGCTCGTCAGGTCGTGATTTCTGCGAACCTTGATGGTCTTCCTCTGGGAACGGCAATGGAAAAGGTGGGCAAGGCTGCCTCCCAAATCAAGATGGCACCCGGATACCGAGTGGTCTTTTCTGGAGAAGCCGAAGAGATGGCAGAGTCATTCGGATACATGGCAGAGGCTCTCATCCTGGCCATCATCCTTGTTTATCTTATCTTGGCGGCTCAATTCGAGTCCTTCATCGATCCCCTCTCGATCATGCTCTCGTTGCCCCTTTCTCTGATCGGGATGGCAACGATGCTCTGGCTCACCGGCGATACGATCAGCATCATGTCGTTGATCGGCCTCATTATGCTGATGGGACTTGTGACCAAGAATGCCATTCTGCTTGTCGATTTTACCAAGGTTCTCCGTTCACGAGGGATGGATCGGACCGAGGCTCTCATTACAGCCGGTCGAACGAGACTTCGTCCTATCATGATGACTACCCTGGCTATGATCTTCGGAATGCTTCCCCTCGCATTGGCACTCGGGGCAGGAGCAGAGATGAGAGCACCTATGGCCCGTGCGGTCGTCGGAGGGTTGATTACATCGACCTTTCTAACTCTTCTCGTTGTGCCGGTCATGTATTCGGTTCTTGATGATTTTGGCAGTTGGGTCCGTAGCCAGTGGAAAGGTAAACCCCGTTAGAAATGACGGGACCTGTTAGAAATAAGTCTTCCTGAGCGGATGCTGCTACCTCCCCAGGGGAAGTAGATTTCTAACGGGTCGGGGCCTTTACGCCGCCCTTTCTATTAAGGAATGAAATTTACATCTATGTCATCCCCGTCAATCATGCCGGGGCCTTCTAACCGGGTAAAAAGGAGGTTTAGGGAATGAAGAGAATCATTACAATTCTATGCTGGAAGAGGCAACTCACCCTCATTATTGCCTCTCTCCTGATCGTGTCCCAGGGCATTTTTCCCTTGACTGCAGCCCTTGGAGAAGAAAAAGAGACTGAAGTCCTCACGTTGGATGACGCTCTTCGGATAGCAGCAGAAAAGAACCGGGACATCCAGAAGGCCCTCGAATACCGAAACCAAGTAGAAGCTATCTATGTTACGGAACGTGCGGCAGCCTTGCCTCAGTTCGTCATCACCGCTCATGCCGCCAATTCAAAAGATGAAAGTCAGAAAGCATTCGGAGGACTTATCCCAACGAAGAGCAACACCCGTTCCGTTGAAGTAGGGCTCTCCCAGGTTCTTTTTACGTGGGGACAGGTTGGGGCCGCCATTCGTGCGGCAAAGGTTGGATTGGCAACCGCAGATGATCAGCTTCGGCTCTTCCGCCAGGCAGCATTTCGGGATGTCTCCGCTTCCTTTTATGATATCCTCCTTGCCAGAGAGCTTCATGCCATTGCCAAACAAGATCTGGAGCAGAAGATCCGTCGTCACGATGAGGCCGCTAAGAAGTATGCCGCCGGAGTGGCTACTGACTACGATGTGCTGTCGGGGAAGGTGGATGTTGAGAACGCACAGCCTGCGGTCATCCAAACAGAAAATCTTATTAGGATTTCGAGAGAAAGGCTCCGGTTTCTGCTGGGAACGGATGCAAAAGAAGTGAATGTCAAAGGAATTCTGGAAGCAGTGATTTCCCCCTGCGCGGAGCACCAGGAGGCAGAGGAGATTGCAAGAAAAAAGCGGCCCGAGCTTTCCGATCTTCGTCACCGCATACAGGTTGCAGAGGAATTGATAAAGATTGCCAACGCGGGAGACAAGCCTCGCCTGGACCTCAGGGCTGGATACGGCTGGAGAGACCTTGATTTGGGGCAGGACCTTCAGGCGAATGGCCAGGCGTGGTCAGCAGGTCTCTTTGTCACTTATCCCATTTTCGACGGCCTGCGGACCCGAGGACAGGTGGCCCAAGCCAAAAGCAATTTAGCAAGTCTTAAGATCGATGAGGCCAAACTACTCGATTCCATCCGGCTGGAAGTCCGCGACGCCGTTAATGCGGTTCGGGAGGCTGGAGAGATCATCAAGGCCATTTCCGGGACGGTTGCCCGGGCTGAACGTCTCCTCGCCATGGCTGAAAAGGGATACGAATACGGCGTCAAAACCAAGCTCGAAATAGATGATGCCGAATTAAACGTGGTGCAGGCGAAGGGAAATCTTGCACGGGCAAAACGGGACTATCTGGTGGCCTGTGTCAACCTGGAGAGGGCAACAGGAATGCTTGGAGAAAAAGAGCCCGAAAAAGAAACCCCAACCGCTAAAAAGAACCCTTAGGACTTCAGGTATGTCATTCTGAGGAGTCCCGCCTGGGCAGGACGACGAAGAATCTCAGGAACAATACTAGGTTGAGGTTGAGGTTTGAAGTAAAGACAAACGAAATCCCAAGTGTTATAAGAAAATTCTCAGAATAAAACATGCAAGAATCTACACCTCATCCGGGACTTCGCCCGGATGAGGTGGCCCATCAGGGGAAAACACCCTGTTTTGTCATTCTTAGGCAAAGAATCTGATTCAGCCCTGTTGCTAGCACTTAAGAGGGATATATTCACCTTACACCTTACACCTTACACCTTGCACCTTACACGTTATGCCTCACGTCTTTTGTTATGGGTACATCCTTCCCATCGCCCGTTCTAATTGTGCTTTGGCGACATTGAAGTCGCTCAATGCGCCGTAATAGTTGACTCTGGCCTGGGCTAGTAAGGTCACGGCATTGACAACATCGGTTTGTGTCGCCACCTGGTATTTATATCTCTCCTCGTTCATCCTTAAATTCTCTTCAGCCTGTGCAATGGCCACTTCTGCAACGCCTACATTTTTTTCTGCCACCTGCATGTTGAGATAGTCATCCTTCACTTCTAATGTAATCGAGTCGATGAGCTGAGTTTTTGAATCCTCGGCCTGGGTGACCTTTACCTTGTTCTCTTCCACTTTGAAAGCCGTATTTCCCCAATTCCAAAGGGTGAATGTGGCTAAGGCCTGAAGCGTCCATCTGTCACTTTCGATACCGCTTTCTGTCGTCCACCAGTCAGAGGATCGACTATAGACCCCCGCAAGACTGATCGTCGGGAAGAATCCACTTCTGGCAATTTTGACATTCTCCTTGGCCTGGTCGATATTCAACTGAGAAGTCTTTAACTCGGGTCGCTGCCGCAGCGCCTCCTCAAGAGACTGCTGGTACGTCAGTGGAAAAGCTTTGTGCGCGAGAATATCGACCACCTCGAGGGGTGTATGGATCTCCCTCCTGAGCAAGATATTGAATGAAGCTTTGGCCGTTGCCACGTCATTCTCTGCCTTGACCAGTGACTGCCTGGCATTAGCCAAATTCACCTCAGCCAGAAGGACATCATTTTTGGCGACAATCCCCACTTCGAAGAAGGCTTTCGTCACCTCTGATTGAGCCTCGAATTGTTTAACCTGCTGCTGGGCCACTGCCAAGAACTTCTCAGCCCTTAAGATAATAAAGTACCCCACTCTTACTTGAAGAACCAGATCCCGTTTTGCCGACTCTAACGTCTCCTTTGAGAGATCCACTCCTAGCTTCGCCAAACGATAATTGGCCAGGTTGAACCCTCCCGTAAATAGGGGCTGGGTAAGAGCGGTATTAAAATTGTAAACGTTACTACTACTGCTTTGGGTGACTCCGGTAAGGCTCCCTCCAAGATTGCCAATAAAGGCTGGGTAGCTATATTTGGTCCAGCTATATTGTCCCGTCCATAGAGGAAGGAAATTGGTGATCGCCTCCTTACGCCTAAATTCGGAACCTGCAACCCCCACCTCAGCAGAATGAAGTGTTAGGCTTCTCTCCATAGCGATCTTAATGCTCTCCTCAAGGGTCAGAGGTCCTTGAGACTCCTGAGCTAACACAGAACCTCTGTAGAGAATAACGAGTAAGATGAATCCAACGATCCTCACTCTCATTGATCTATCTCCTCCTTTCCACGCATTGAGCCCTTCTCAAAAAGATTTCCAAAATGGCATCCGTTTTTGAAGTGAGCGGATAGCCGGTTAAGTTTCTTCATCTCTCATCTTCAGACTTAAGAAAATCTATTCATTCTTTGGATGTTAATTTTTAATACCAAAAAGGAGTATTGTCAATCCGTTTTTGAGAGAGCTCTGAAAAACTATACCACGCTCTCTTGATTACAGAGATTTCTGGATCTTTTCAGAAATCTCTTTGAGGAATCAACCCTTTCCACTGCTCTCGATTTCTAAAGATTCTTTGAGGACAGGAAGCTGATCTTGAGCAGATCGACCTCTTCCGAGTGAGAGATGGGGTATGGGATTTGCGTATTTGATGTCACGTTCGGTCAAAAGAGCTTCAGCTGCTCTTTTGATTCTTCCCCTTCCCTTTTTTCAGGGAAAAGGGTGATCTTTCCATAAACGCCGTCATGGCCGGGGATGATCGAAACCTTTCCTTGCCTCATTCGGACGATCGCCTCCAGAATCTTGGCCGGAACAAAGGACGCCAACTCATCCGGAGTGGCGTCAAGGAGAATCTGAAATTCGGAACCTCCTCTCTCCAACAGCCTCTCATACTCGCCCTCGACCGCCTTCGCCCCAACCCGATAACCCATCGCCTCTGCAATGAGTTCCTCCAAAGGGATAAGGTGAATGGAAGGAATGGCATTCTTCGGGATAAACCCCTCGGGACGGTCCGCGAGTTCCTCAACGCGATGCATCACTCCAACCGTCAGTTTCTTATGACATTTCGGACAGAGGTATTGATTAGCCTTTGTTTGAGAAGCGGAGAAGATCACACCACATTTGCGATGACCATCGTAATGATACTTCCCTTCCTCTGGAAAGAATTCGATGGTGAAGAGAAATTTCTTCCGGTCTTTCTTCCGAATGGTCTCGGCGATCTCTCTATAATCCAATTCACAATCGAACGCATTGGCCTCTCTTCCCAGTCGATTGGGCGAATGGGCATCGGAATTGGAGAGAAGCGTAATGGCATCGAGGGCCGAGAGCCTCCAGTTCATCTCAGGGTCAGAAGAGAGTCCCGTCTCAATGGCGCAGATATAGGGAGACATTTCTCCAAAACATTCCTCGATCGAATCGAACCCTGAATTGGCTCCGAAGATCGAAAACCAAGGTGTCCAGGCGTGGGCAGGGATGATCAAGCAATCTGTGGAAATATCTAAGACCATCTTCGCTAATTCTTTTGCAGTAAAACTAAAAATGGGTCTCCCGTCTGAGGAGAGTTTCCCAAGGTTACCCAATTTAGAACGAATGGCCTCTACCACTTCAAAACTGGGTGCAAAAATGAGGGTGTGAATTCGTCTTACCTTTCCATCCTGCGTATAGATATTACTCACCTCTGTCGTCAAAATATATTGGATGCCCTGATCCCCCTTTTTTAACCGGAGAAGGCCGTTCCCTAAAGGTTCTAATTTTGATCGCAACTCTGCAAAATAGGTGGGGTGAGTGAAGTCCCCTGTTCCCAGAAGAGTAATCCCCTTCTTCTTCGCCCATCGAGCCAGGGTCTCCACCTCCATATTCTTGCTGGTGGCCCGACTGTATTTGGAATGAAGATGAAAATCAGCAATGAATCGCATATATGAAAACCATAAATTTCAAATGTCAAAGCTCAATCCCGCCAAGGCGGGATCAAATCAAATCCAAAGCTCAAAAGAGATGCCGAAACAAGTTCGGCATGACAAGGGTGTCATTCTGAACTCGTTTCAGAATCCAACTTTGTACTTTGACATTCATTTGGTATTTGGTCCCGCCTTGGCGGGATTGACATTTGACATTGAACTCTCCTAATCTTCGGATGCCCTCCATTTTTTCTCGATCCCCTACCTTAGCCCTATCAATCGCTCCTTTCAATATCTCTGATAACCTTCATCTCGTTTTTTACATCTTCTATGATATAGGGACTGATGCTGCCGAAAATACCAAGGTCTACTTTTCTCTTAAATATTTTTTCCAATTCTCATTATTACTCGGAAAATAGCATCTCAAAATCCCTCCAACCTCCCTGTCAAAGGGAGAGGTAAGGCATCCAAATCCATCTTCACCCTCACCCCCGCCCTCTCCCGTCGAGGGAGAGGGAAGGTTGGGGTTGGTTAAAGCAGATGCAAATTCCCAACCTTTACCCTTTGGAGGCCTTCCCCTTCAGCCACCTCTTTGCACCGAAGGGCCGTCTCTCTGGAAGTCGTCGGCAGGTCTTTGAAGAAGAACCCTGGATGAAATGCTAACAGGGCATAGGGGATCTTTGGGTCGAGGGAGGCGATCCACCTCGAAATTCCTCGAACCTCCTCCTCATCAATATAACCCGGGATGAGAAGGGTGCTAGCGATGAGGAGGGGTGGCTCCGATCTCTTTTTGATCCATCTGGCAGCACGCTCAAAATTCTCTTTTGTCCTCCCATTGGAGACACCGCAAAGGGCAGTATGGAGGAAATCATTCCACGCCTTGATGTCAAATTTAATGCACCCACCTGATTCCAATGAGAGCTCAATGGCCTCTTCTAAGAGGTCCGGATTCATCGAACCGTTCGTCTCCCAACAGACCCGAAGGATCCTCCCGTTTGCTCTCGCCAATGCCCTTTTGGCAACTTCAATGGAGTGAGGAAGTTGCGGCGTGGGGTCACCGCCAAAGCAGCAGATGCAACTGGTGCGGTCATCGACCGCTTGAGCCAGTTCCTCTGCGCTCACCCTCCTCTTATCCCAAACCCTCTCTCGATGAGTCCAGTTCTGGCAGAAAAGACAGTCAAAGGAACATCCATGGTAGAAGACCGCAAGGTTCTTAAATCCGTATTCTGGGCCGGGGGTATTGGCAAATCGCGGGTATCCGGCTCCGGTTCCACCCGGACACACCCAATCAGCCACACAATTGGTTGGCAGCCCGTCATAATACCAACTTACGTTTCCTTCGATCGGGGAAACTCCATTGAGGATTCCTTTCTTTTGAGTCCTCAAGCCACAATAGCCCCAGCCACCTTCCGGAATTTGGCATTCATTGACACAGATTGAACATGGCGCGCGGAATCCATCCCGAGGGGTATCGACCGATCGAAATGCTATTCGCGAGCGGTGATGGGCTCTTTCAACAAAGGGTTTGATCGTCTCCTGTCCCGACCGGAGGCAGTCCAAACAGAGCGGAAGAGCCTGAGAATGAAGGCGCACCTCTTTTCCACAGCCTCGGCACTTCTTTTCCTGCTGTGACTCCCGGTTCCTTAGGAACACCTTTCACTCCACCACTTTGTACACGATGTCGTTCTCCCTCACCCTCTCCCCCACTTTGATCCCAATGTCTGCGCCAGGGCCGGCCTCCACAGCATTCTTATTCTCAATCTGCATCGATTCCACCGTTTCGGTGAGATCGGTGGTATGACCGACGATGTGGATTGTATCCCCGACCTTTAACGAACCCTCGGACAAACGGATGGCGGCAACGCTAATCTTCCCAAAGAATTTGATGACCTCACCCACCTTCTTTTCTTCCATCTTCTTCCTCCTTTCTCAAAACTCACACCCTAAGTCCCATTCTCTTCAACCCTTTTAGGACATCTTCGATCTCAATCCCTCTCAAACATTCTAAATGCTGACATTGGAAGAACCTTTCTTGAGGGCAGGGCGAACAAGGGATTTCCTTGCGAACCACGAAGACCTTTTCCCCCCTTGGCGACCACACCTTTGGATCTGTCGGACCGAAGATAGCGACGGTGGGAAGCCCTAAAGCAGCGGCCATATGAGAGATGCCTGAATCATTTCCAATGAAGAGCCGACATCCCGTCATGACCGAGGCCAGTTGTAGGAGAGAAAGCTCTTTTGCCAGAATGGGCGCGGTGTCACCCATCTCCCATTCTCTTCCCTCAAAAGTCTTCCGGATCTCTGCTCCCTCGGCTGGACCCAGAACGATAAGCATTCTTGAACGTAGATGTTTCCGAAGATAGCCGACGATATCGCCGAACCGCTCCCAGGGCCAAACCTTCTTCTTGCTCCCGCTGCCGGGATGGAGGACAATGACTTCTGACCTCTCTTCCATGGTCAGACCCTTTCTCCTCCAATAATTCTTCCCCCAGAGTTGGTCCGATTCATTCAAATAGAGTTTCGGCGTCGTCTCTGAAATGGTAAACCCGTATCGGGAGAGTTCTCTCAGGAGATGGTCGGTGAGATGCACCCTCTGGTCCCACATCGGAAAAGGATTGATGTGAAGAATTTCCCCCTGACAAACGCGCTTGAGATTTCCGGTAAGGGTCCCTTCCCCGTCCCTCCCGAAGACGACAACGAGATCGAACTGGCTAAAGAATTGAGAAAGGGTGGCGCTTAATTCCCCTTCTCGAACGAAGAAAGTAGCCATTCCTTTCTGGTCGATCGAGAGGATTTCCTCAGCGTAAAAACGATCTCTAACTAATTCGAGAATTCTTGGGTAGCCCATGATGACCGATTTCGCATGGGGAAAGGTTTTCCGAAGGATCTCAAGGGCGGGCAACGCCAGAATGAAATCGCCCAGGGCACCCTGGTGAATCATCAGCATTGAATGAACCACGGGTCTCTTTTCCAGGGTGGGAGGGGACATTATTTCTCCTCTTTTTGGTCAGGAGATTCTTTCCAAACGCTTGCGAAGTTGTTCATCCTCTGGGGTGATCTGGAGGACTTTTAGATATTCCCTCCTGGCCTCTTTCCATTTTTCCTGATCCTCATAAAGGACGCCTAAATTAATCCTTGCAAAGAGGTAGTTGGGGTTGATACGAAGGGCCTTCTTCAATTCGGAAATGGCCTTCTCATACCGCCTCCGATCACTATAGAGCAGGCCCAAATTATAGTGCAAGTCTGCGTAACGGGGGTTCAAACGAACCGCCTTCTCCATACATCGAAGGGCCTCCCGGGTTCGTTGTATCAAACCATAGACATAACTAAGGTTGGCATATCCCATCCCATAGAAGGAATCGATCTTCAGGGCCTGCTTGTACTCCTGGATGGCCTTTTGATAGGCTCCTTGATGGTAATAGACCGTTCCGAGGTTCGCATGAAATAGAAACTCATCCGGTTCGAGTTTCGAAGCCTTTCGGAGTTCTCTGACAGCTTGGACGGATTTCCTCTCCCTGGCAAGGTAGAGGCCGATGAAGTTGTGAAACTGGGCGTAATGATAATTCAAAGGGATTTTTCTAATGATGCTCTCCGTCTTCTGATCCAGATGAACCTTCCCTCTCTGCCAGACCCTTTTCTTCTTATAATAACCGCGGTAGTAGGGGGTGTATTGGATGGCCTTACGAAGGTGAAAGGCTGCTTCCCTCCCCCTTCCGGTTCGCAGATAGAAAACCCCTAAGATATGATGGAGAAAGCCATCCTTTGGATGCCTCCTTGCCTCGGATAGAAAAATCTCTTCAGCCTCTCTCCATCGCTCCATTTCTATATAGAGATGGCCCAAATTGAGAATGGCCTCACGATACCTTGGGTTAAGATGAGAGGCCTTTAAAAGATGGCGCTCGGCTCCCGTCCATTCCCCCTTCATCGCCAAAAGGAGCCCGAATTGATTCTGCAGGTCTGCATAATTCGGATGAATTTCAATCTCCTTCTCGACTTCAGCCAAAATCCGCTGATAGAGCGGGAGCCACTTTACCTTCAACTGTCTGCTTTCAAATCCTTCGGAACCCATTGCCCCTTTACCTTCTTCCAATTGATCAATTCAAAGACGATATCGACGACTCCGGGAATACTCTTTATCTTCTTTTCTAAGGATTGAAGATTCTTCATCTTGAATTCAAGGGTGTTCTCCGCGCTCGCAGCCGTGTAGAAGCGTGCCAATTTGAAGATACCTCTCAGATAGACCACCCCTCTCACCGTTCCAAATGTGATCTCTGAATAATCGACATTGCCCCGGATCAGGACTCGCCGAACATTCGATTGGATGACGAAATCTTCCTTTAACATACCTCATCAAACGGTGAGGCCTCCGCACCCTGAGCCTCAAGAATCGGAAGGCGTTGCCTCCAGGGCCCTCTTCACCGCATCCAACAGCTCCTCTGGGTCATAGGGCTTCTTAATAAAGAAACGAGCACCCAGTTCCATCGCCCTTCCCTCTGCCTCTTTCTCCGGACTCCCAGTCAGGAAGATGATGGGAATGGTCCAGGTAGGGCCGGAGCGCTTCAACCTTTCTGCCACACTGAACCCGTCCCCGGCTGGCATCCGAATATCGAGGATGATCAGATCCGGTTTCTCCTTGTGGGCCATAAAAACGCCCTGGGCACCATCAAAGGCTGTGATGACTTCGTATCCGCTCGACTGGAGTCGAATCACCAATACCTTCACAATATCCCGTTCATCATCCACAACAAGAATCTTCTTTTTCTGACCCATATCCCCTTCTTTCTACCCCTTCACCTTCTCCAAATTTTTCTCCCCCCTTCGGTCAATGGAATTCGTCTGCCCCCCTATCACCTTCTGGTAATGAGTATTCCCCTGTAGCCATGCGATCATTTCATCTCTTCTCTTTTGAAACGCTTCTGTCTCTTCTTTTCCGATGGGGACCCCTGCAGGAAAACACTCTTTTAAAGGGTTTCTCAACTGGCCACCCTTTCCCAACCGATAGTCCAGATGCGGTCCTGTCGATAGGCCGGAGGAACCCACATATCCGATGATCTGTTTTTGCGCCACCCGCGCACCCTTCCGAATCCCATGGCCATAGCGAGAAAGGTGGCCATAATAGGTGACATATCCATTCGGATGCCGAAGGATCACCTGGTTCCCGAATCCCCCGTTCCAACCACATAAAACGACGGTCCCATCTGCCACTGCCCATATCGGGGTTCCTATCGGCGCGGCATAATCAACACCCAGATGGGGCCGAACTCCCCCCATGATCGGATGCTTCCTCGCCTGGCTGAATCTCGAACTGATACGGTTAAATCGCAGGGGGGTTTTCAAGAAGGCTTTCCTCAAGGATATGCCATTCTCGTGATAATAGTCCCCTTTATATCGGATCCCCTTGTAAATCCTCTCCCCCCGTTGATACTCCACCGCATGAATGGGTCCGTATTGAATGAACTGGTCTCCTTTATAGACCTTCTCCACCACCACTTTGAACCGATCCCCTTCCCTGACGTCTTTATAGAAATCGATCTCCCAGGCGAGAATGTCTGCAAAGGCGATGGTCAACGGATCCCCTTCTCCAACGGCATCCATTGCCTCAAAGAGAGAGGAGTGAATCTCTCCTCCCACCTTCACGAGTCGTGTCTGAAGTACGACTTGCTTCCTTTTGGCAATATACCCTTGGTGATCCCTTTCGATCTCATAGATCTCAGTGGGGCCCGCTTCATAAACAAACTTCGCCAATTCCCCCTTTACATCCCCGATGAAACGGTACGTTCCCCCTTTAATCTTCTTAAAATTCACATAGGGTTTCAATTTTGAAATAACGAGATGGATCCATTGAAGGGGAATCTTTTTCTCGGCTAACGATTTGAAAAGGGTGCTTCTCTCCTTTACTTCTCCTTCGATAATCTGGAGATGCTCCTCTTTGGGTGTTTCGTGAATTGACCGGAAAGGTTCTGCTGGAGGGAGAACGGGTTGAGAAGAAAAGACGAAAAAACAGATCGGTAGGAGAAGGCCAATGGAAAAAGCCCCCAAAAAGAGAACCCTTTTCCTTCTTTTTCTTTGGGCACCCGGAGATCGCCAATGGGACCGATCTCTTCTCAATTCAACATCCATCTCCGTATTTCCTGTTTCTACCGCACGCCGGGCTCTCAACTCCGAACGGTTAACTTTCTATCCCACTTCCCTCAAATAAACAGCGGCATTTTCAGGGGGAGTGGGGTTGACAAAGAAACCCGTCCCCCATTCAAATCCTTCTCTCAATCCAATCCTTAACCGGGTCTCGATATGCCAGTGGTATTCTGACCGATGAAAGCGATTCTGGACCGGTGAGGTATGCAAGGTAAAACTATAAGGTGGATCCGAAAGCAGTTTATGGAATCGAAGAAAGAGCGATTGCATCGCCAAAGAAAGATCTTCCATCTCCTCTTTATTGATACGATGAAAATCGGAGGAATGGGTCTTCGGGATGATCCAGGTCTCAAAGGGATAACGGGAAGCAAAGGGGGAGAAGACCAAAAAATGGACGGTCTCCAAAATGACCCTCTTCTTCACTGAAATCTCTTCTTTGATGATATCACAGAAAATACATCGCTCCTTCCGTTGATAGTAATCCAACGTCCCCCAGATCTCCTCATCAATTCCTCTGGGGATGATCGGCATGGCAAGGATATGAGAGTGAGGATGGCGATTGAATACTCCCGGATAATTCTTCAAAATGAGAAACTGTTCAAATCTTCGATCCTTCTCCAAATCGATAAGCCTTTCACGATAGGCAAAGAGAATCTTCTCGATCTGAGAAGGTTCCATCATCGCAAGATTCTGATGATGTTCGGGTGCCTCGATAACGATCTCATGGGCACCGATCGCTTCCATCACATCGTACATCCCCTCCGGCCTCCGGTCGAATTCCCCCTCAATACGGAAGAAGGGAAATTTATTCGGAATCACACGAACAGACCATCTCTTGCCCGCCCCGTTCAGCGAAAAAGTCTCTTTGGGAGTCATCCCCTCATTGCCCGGACAGAAAGGACATGGCCCGTCAGACGTTTGAGGCTGATAGGGCGGTTTAAAGGAAAGGTAATCCGAAGGTCCCTTCACGTCATCCGTGCTGACCACCACCCATCTTCTTGCAATGGGTTCTCTTCGAAGCTGCGCCATGTCACCCTCCCCCTCCCCCTCCTATGACAGCAGGGACCGATAAACAAACTGTCTCCCTCGATGAGGATCGTCCCTCCCCCTCGTCGGTCCTTCCATTCTCGCCACAAGCCGTTTCTTGTAGAGATTGAGAAGTCTTGTGCCGCTCGTGTTCATCCCAATCCTCTCCTCTTCTGATAACTGCCTCAAGGTCAACCGTTTTCTCTTCATCACCTGGTTTAAGGTATGCACCAAATAATTGTTCAGGGAGCCGATGATCCGCCACCCTTCTGGTCCGATGGTTAAGACCGCTAACCGTTTTCTTTCCAAGGCCACATTGATGTTCTCGGCCTGCGAGGGAGTGAGGCCCTTCAGGAGGAGAAACTTTTCCCCATATTCACCACCCCACAACCGCGATACCATCTTGGCCACCACCTCATCAGCCCAAGAAAAATCGATGGCCCTAATCCCGGAAAAATCGAGAACGGCACAGAACGCCCCTTTTCCTTCCCCCAAAAACTTTTCGATCGCCTCCCGGATCCGGACGCCTCGAGAGCGGCCGGTCATCTCCTTCGTCCCATTTTTCAAAAGGCCGTCGCTCAGTTTCTTTAAAGAGAGGACTCTCTTATTCATTCTCTACCTTCAATTGATTCAGTTGAATCAACTAATCACAAATTTTGGCTTTTGTCAAGGAATTTTTGAGGGGGAAGGATTGTCTCAATGGAGGATGGAGTCTGGATCTTTTTGAATTCGGAAGGGACCCTCCCAAGGGTGCTGGATCTCCTCCACAAACCGATCTCGACAGCTTTTACAAACAACCAGGGTGATCTCTTCGTAGACCTCTTTCTCCAACTCCTTGGGATCTAAACGTTCGGCTTGATCGAGCAGCTCCTTCAATTGTTTGTCAATCCCTTCCGCTGGTTCTGTAAGGATGCCGTCAAAACCTGAGAACACCTTGATATGGACGATGTAAAACAAGCTACCGCGCTGGAGTCCTTTTCCGCATCGAAAACAATTTTTCTTTTCCATCAGTTCCTCACTCTGATTCGGCTTCCCGTTTTCTATCCTTCACTCCCCTTCTTCCACTCTTCCATCTCTCTTAATGCCCGCTTCGCCAAAAGGAGCCGTTTCCCTCTGCCTCTGCTCTTCCCCGATAAAGGAGGGAACAGACCGAAGTTGATGTTCATGGGCTGAAAGGGGAAGGCGAGGGAATGGGTGATGTAATGGACCAACGCACCCATGGCAGTCATAGGTGGGGGAATGAGGGCTGGCATGCCATTCGCATATCGATGGGCATTGATCCCGGATAATAGCCCCATAGCGGTCGATTCCATGTACCCCTCTACCCCTGTAATCTGCCCAGCGAAGAAGAGGTTCGGATGAGTCTTGAGTTGGAGGGATTCCCTCAGTAATCGAGGGGCATCGATAAAAGTATTGCAATGGACAGAACCCAGTCGAACAAATTCCGCTTTTTCTAACCCAGGAATCATTCGAAAGACCCTCTTTTGTTCCCCATGCCTCAGTCGAGTCTGAAAACCCACCAAACTGAAAAGTGTTTCAAACCGATCCTCTTGCCTCAGTTGAACGACAGCAAAGGGCTGCTTTCCTGTTCTGGGATCGATGAGGCCCACCGGCTTGAGCGGCCCATAGGCCAAGGTCTCTTTCCCACGCTCTGCCATCTCCTCAACGGGAAGACATCCTTCAAACAGATACCTTCTTTCAAAGGATCGGATCGCTATTCTCTCCGCCTGATTCAATGCATCCACAAATCGGTAGTACTCCTCCTCATCCATCGGACAGTTGACGTAGTCGTTCCCGCCCTTTCCATACCGCGAGGCCTTGAAGGCCTTCTGAAAATTGATCGAATCAGCAGTGACGATGGGTGAAATGGCGTCATAGAAGAAAAGATGATCATTCCCGGTCACTCGCTGGATCTCTTGACTCAAGGCTTCAGAGGTAAGAGGACCGCTTGCAACAATGGTGATTTCGTCTCGAGGAATGGTTGAGACCTCCTTGCGAATGATCTCCACATTTCTTAGCCTTTCCAAGGTATCGGTGATCCTTTTTGAAAAGGCTTCTCGGTCTACCGCCAAGGCATCTCCTGCCGGAACTCTCGTCTCCTTAGCCGCTTGTAAGACCAGAGAGTCTAACCGTCCCATCTCCTCTTTAAGAACCCCGTGTGCATTCTCAATCGATTCGGATTTAAAAGAGTTGCTGCAAACCATTTCCGCAAAGAGAGGGGAACGGTGGGCAGGGGAATAGACCTCTGGCTTCATCTCATAGAGGATGACCTTCCCTCCTCTCCTCGCAATCTGCCAGCATGCCTCACACCCCGCGAGTCCGGCGCCAATGACAACGATCGGTTCCATCGTCCTCTATTTTATGTGTTCTCTCTTGAATTTGCAAAAAAAACTCCAGGGATTGTTTGTGTTCGGTCAGGATCACACCATGCCCTCTTCATGAGCGGAAGGGTATGAAGGAAGGATGATTTGCCGGAGAAACTAAAGCCGCATAGACTATTACTGGGTTTTTATGCGCCCCCATTATCAGGTCGAGAAATGTTACGAAGGGAATAGAGCAATGGAAGAAGAAAATATCGTGAAGGCCTGATCCAAAAATACAGATCCCAATATTGAGATCCTAATGCGAAATATCAAAAGACAAGACCTGACCCCCAAAGGTTTGATCCAGGACGGGGTTTTCAGGTGTGATCTTAATAAAACTACTCAATTTGGATTCTATACTCTGCGACATTAATAACATCGCATTAGTCCTTGGCAATCCGGTTAGATCAGCCCTGAAGGGCTGAGTTACAGACGGTTATCGAATTGTAACTCAAGGCTTCAGCCTTGATTAAAGGTTCTGACTTAAGTCATCATGTATAACATTTTGGATTGTGTTGGGGTTTTACTCCCATCCTTAATCTCAGCCTCAACCTTAACCTTGTGTTTTTAGACTTCAATGAGAATTCTTACACCTTTGACAATCCCTATGAAGGTTGTTAGGAATAGATTGTGAAGATAGAACTTATCTCGCCAGCCGTTGAAGAAAATGCTCCGATTCCGAACCTTGCCCTCCCTATTCTTGCTGCCCTCTCCCCACCGGATGCGGAGATCTCTTTTACCGATGACCTTCTCACCCCGATCAACTTGGAAAAGGGGTTGAAGGAGATCGACCTCGTTGGGATTACGGTTTCCACAAAGACAGCCTTGAGGGCCTATCGTATTGCCGACGCCTATCGAAAGAGAGGGGTCCGTGTCGTCCTCGGAGGAATTCATCCCACTGCCCTCCCAGACGAAGCCAAAGAGCATGCAGATGCGGTCGTCATCGGTGAGGCGGAAAGAATCTGGCGAGAGCTTATTGAAGATTTCAGGGCCGGGCATCTGAAGGATTTTTATCAACAGGAAGGATTCACCGACCCCATAGAAATTCCGAGGCCCCGGCGGGAGATCTTACCTAAGAGGGGTTACTTTCCCCTCGATGTGGTTCAGGTATCGCGAGGATGCCCCTTCCGCTGCGAGTTTTGCTCAGTCCGAAAATTCTTTGGAGGCACCTACCGGTTCAGGCCGATGGGTGATATCGTCGAGGAGGTCAGAAGCCTCCCCCACCGACTGATCATGTTCAACGACGATAATATCATTGGCAACCCCTCATTCTCAAAGGAGCTGCTCAAGGGCTTAATTCCTCTCAACAAGAAATGGGTCGGTCAGGCCTCCCTGGCAGGGTTGAAAGAGGTTGAAGATGTCGAGCTGCTGCGTAAAAGCGGATGCATCGGCCTTCAGATCGGCTTCGAATCCCTCTCCAGATCGAATTTGATCCGGTCTCAGAAATATCAGAACGATCCAGCGGAGTATCGGGAAATCATTGAAACTCTTCACCGGTTTGGCATCACCATCTGGGGTTCCTTCATCTTCGGCTTTGACGAGGATGATCCCTCTATCTTTGAAGAGACCGTCACTTTTGCCATCAAAACCAAAATCTTCTCCGTGGTCTTTGCGATCCTCACCCCCTATCCTGAAACGGCATTTTATCAGCGGGTCAAGGAAGAGGGCCGACTGCTTCAAGATCAGTGGTGGCTATTAGAAAGACCAGACAGATCTGCCCCGCATTTCGTCCCGAGGAAAATGAGCGGTGAGGCACTCCAGGAGGGCTGGAAAAAGGCCTGGAAACAATTCTATTCTTTTCCCTCCATATTGAAACGGTTCCAGTGGAATTATCCACCCACCTTAGCCAATCGCTTGGTCTACTTCCCTTTTCAATTTATGCAACACCGTTTCACACAGAAAAAGATCATTGAGGGTAGGCGAAGATATCGACGCCGTTCATTCTAATGCACGATATCCACATTCCTTTTGGGGACACCGCTTCATGGCTCCACCCTTTCCTTGCCTTTCAACCAAGAAGGGGAACTCGCACTGAGGACACTTCTCAGGAATGGGCTTATCCCATAAAGCATAGGTGCATTGGGGATAGTTGGTGCAGCTATAAAAGGTCCTTCCTTTGCGCGTCCTTCGTTCCACAATCATCCCATCACATCCCTCCTGCGGGCATCGGACACCCGTATCCAAAGGCCGGGTGAATTTACAGGCTGGATAATTGGAACAGGCTAAGAACCTCCCATACTTTCCGTTCTTGACGACCATCGGGCCCTGGCATTTTTCACACCGGGCTTCAATCTCTACTTTATTCTCTTCGTTAACCTCCACCTCTCTCGTATATCGACATTTTGGATAGCTTGAGCAGGCTAGGAAATACCCTCTCTTTCCCCACCGTTTCACCATCTTCGACCCGCACTTCTCACAGAGGGCATCCGTGGGAATCTGCTCTCTTTTCACATCCCTCATGGAGACTTTCGCCGTCTCCAAATCTTTATTGAAAGGGACGTAAAACTCTTTCAGCGTTTCAACCCACCCCTTCTCCTCTTCTTCGATCTTGTCTAAGTTCTCCTCCATCTGAGCCGTGAACTCAACATCGAGAATGTCGGGAAAGTTGACCACCAGAAGGTCGTTCACCACCAACCCTAATTCTGTGGGGGAGAACCTCCCCTTATCCAACCCCACGTATCCCTTTTCCTTAATGGTGCTCAAAATAGTGGCATAAGTCGATGGCCTTCCGATCCCCCTCTCTTCCAACTCCTTGATCAACGTCGCTTCAGAGAATCGATTGGGGGGTTGGGTGAAATGCTGCTTTGGGATCAGACCCAATAACTCCAAGACCTCGCCTTCAGAGAGAGCAGGTAATCTCTTTTCCTGATCTCCATTCTCGTGATTATCCTCACCTTCCACATACAGGGCCATAAACCCCTGGAAGATGGGAACCGTCCCCACTGCAGTAAAAATGGCATCGTCCGCTTTGATCTCCGCAGTGGTCTGAAGAAAGACCGCTGAAGCCATCTGAGAGGCAACGAATCGATCCCAGATCAACTTATAAAGAGCTCTCTGATCCTTATCCAAATAAGATTTCACATTCTCAGGATTCAAATCCATGGAGGTCGGCCGGATCGCCTCATGGGCCTCCTGCGCTCCCTTTCGGCTTTTGTAGACGTTCGGTTTCGAGGGAAGGTACGGCTCCCCGAAGCGATCCTTAATCCAGTCTCTGACCTGATGGACCGCTTCTGAAGAGACTCGAGGCGAGTCCGTCCTCATGTAAGTGATCAGACCCACTGTCCCCATCTCTCCGAGATCTATCCCTTCATACAATCGCTGGGCAATCCACATCGTCTTCTGGGCAGGAAAGGAAAGTTTTCGATAGGCGTCCTGCTGGAGCCGGCTGGTAATGAAGGGAGGAAGGGGATGCCGCTGTTTCTCCTGCTGCGTTACCTTTGAAACGGTGTATGGAACAGCCTCAAGAGCCTGTCTGATGGCCAGGGCTTCGGCCTCATTGGCCATGCTCACTTTCTTCCCTTTCCATTTGATCAATCTCGCATCAAAGACAACGGTAGACTTCTTTCCCCGAAGAGAAGCAGTAAGGCTCCAATACTCTTGGGAAACAAAATCTTGAATCTCCCTCTCCCTCTCGCAGACGATCCGAACGGCAACCGATTGGACCCGACCTGCGCTCAACCCACGCCGCACCTTTTCCCAAAGGATAGGACTGATCTGATATCCGACTAAACGATCTAAGATCCTTCTTGCCTGTTGTGCCTCATATTTGGACTGTTGTAACCTCCCTGGATGCTTTAGAGCATCTAAAACCGCCTTTTTAGTAATCTCATTGAAGAGGACTCGATAGATATTCTTGTTCTCATCTCCGATCTCCTCTGCGATGTGCCAGGCGATTGCTTCTCCTTCCCGATCCGGGTCAGGTCCGAGATAGATATTGTCCACCCCCTTGCTGGCCTTTTTCAACTCCCGAAGGATCTTCCCCTTCCCGGAAATGGTGACATACTGAGGTTGAAAATCCTTTTGAAGATCCACGCCCAGCTCACCTTCGGGTAGATCTTTGATATGGCCTACGGAGGCCTTGATCACATAGTCTTCTCCCAAAAATTTTTGAAGGGTCTTTACCTTCGCAGGAGACTCAACGACAATTAACCCTTTTGACATCTTCCGATTCCCCACACCTTTCCCTTTATTATTTGAATCCAAATGTCAAAATCCAAATGTCAAATTAAGCTCAAATGACTAAATGTCAAACTTTCACTTCAATAAGAAAATAGAAAATCATACGTTTTCCACTTTGGGCTTTGGATTTCATTTGATCCCGCCTTGGCGGGATTGAGCTTTGACATTTGACATTGGTTCACCTCATCTCATCTCACCTTTTCCTACTGAAACATTTACCAGGCCACTGAGAGATGAACCCTTTTAATTCCAGATTCAGAAGGAGACTCGAAACCGTTCCTGGTTCAAATCCGCTCTCCTGAATGATCGCATCAATATGCAAGGAAGTCTCCCCGAGAAGTTCATAGAGAATCCTCTCCTCTTCAGGGAGATCTCGGCCTGGGCTCTCAACCTGTTGAGTTGTCTCTTCTTCTCTCCTCCATTGGGGCAATATCTCCTCTAAGACATCTTCGCTCGATTCCACCATCTTAGCCCCGTCTTTGATCAGCCGATTGGTGCCTCTACTGCCTTCGAATCCCACATTTCCAGGCACGGCAAAAACCTCCCTTCCTTGCTCCAAGGCATAACCGGCCGTGAGCAAAGAACCACTCTTCGTGCTCGCTTCGACGACCACGACCCCGAGGGAGAGACCGCTGATGATACGATTCCTCTTCGGGAAATGTCCTGCCTCTGGAGGCGACCCCATTCTGAACTCAGACAGGACAGCCCCGCACTCGATGATCTTTCTGAAAAGGTTTCGATTCTCAGAAGGATAGATCACATCCACTCCGCAACCTAACACCGCAATCGTCCTTCCTCCTGCCGAGATCGCTCCCCAATGAGCCAGCGAATCGATCCCTCTCGCCATTCCGCTCACAATGGTCACCCCGTGACGAGCAAGTTCCTGACTCACCTTCTCTGTGATCCACCTCCCGTAAGGAGAGGTCTTTCTACTACCGACAATGGAGACGGCCAGCTCATCCTCTTTTTTTAATTCCCCCCGGACATAGAGCACTGCAGGAGGATCATAGATATCTCTTAATCGTTTAGGATAGGCATCATCCTTCAGCGTGAGAATTGCCCCTCCTACCTCTTTTAATAAAGATAACTCCCTCTCCACGGCCTTTTCCAGAGGGCCCTTACGGATCTCTAAAGCAACCTTTTCACCCAGCCCTTCAATTCTTAACAATTCCTTCATCGGGGCCTGAAATACAGCCTCTGGGTTGTCGAATTGATCCACGAGCCGTTTGATCAGGGTGCTTCCAACCCCAGGTGTGAGACTCAAGGCCAACCAATAGAAGATTTCATCGACCATAGAGATCCTCTCAGGTGAGAGATACCTCATCAATTGAAAGCGGACTGGGTGATTGAAACGTGCCCCGCAGCCCCGTCCCGTCGGGACGGAATGGGATGAAGCTTTAGCCCGCACTCCGTAAAACCCAAAAATAACTAACTCAAAGAAAGCCCCGTGTTTTACCACGGGGTGCGGGGTTTGCTGAAGGTCCTGATTCCTATGCCTCAGATATATAAAAAAGAAGCGCAACGGTTCTACTTTTTTCCTTGTTCAACCTCCATCTTTTCTTTAAAGTAAGGTCGGATGAAATCCCCTTTGGAAACGTAATCAAAGACCTCAATGAGCTTCGCCGCATAAAAACGGCCATAACGATCGATGATCTGAATGTTTCCAGTAATATTATACCTTCTACCAATCTTCTTGCCGGTAACCGGATGGGGTACCAACTCTGAGGCACGAAAGACAGTATATTTATTTCCAATCAAAACGGGTTCGGAGGTTTTGAAGGCCAGGTAGGCGATATCGCCTTCTGCCATCAGAGTCTTACCTTCCTTGCTTTCGACAATGATCCCGATTCCACGATAGTCAATATCACTGAAGAATCCGGCGGATCGAACTTCAGGAAAAACAGTCGGCTTTTCTTCCCCCGCCTTTGGTTTTTCATCAACCGCCCTCACCGCCACGACCTCTTCTGGCTTCTTCACCGATGGAGGAGGCTCCACCTTCTTAACCTCTGGCTCTCTCACCATCTCTTTCGGCTTTTCCTCAGCCACCGTCTTTTGAGGTTCCTCCTTTTTCAATTCCTCCGCAGGGGCGAGGCGAACCGGTTCTCCTGGATGGATAAGGTGCGGATTGCTAATGTAAGGGTTCCATTGCCACAACTTTGGCCATAGGAAAGGATCTTTCAACAACTTAGATGATATGTTCCAGAGCGTATCTCCTGGTTTGATGGTATAGACTTCTTCTGTTTCTTTTTGCCCATCTGCCAAAGATGAAAGAACTAAGCACAAGGGAAGTAATAGGACCGGAATGAGATGAATTCTCCTCCATTTTCTCATATGAGCCTCCTTCCTTTCACAAAGTACTTTATATTGCATAAATACCTGCCTGCTCCAACCAAGCGGTCAGGACAGACCGAATAAGGGAGAGAACAAAATTTTGTTAATCAATTAGCCTCTTATCGTCTATTTGTCAAGCAAAATATGAAGCAATAACCATACCAAGCTCTGTCATCTTTTTTTTAATTAATCAAAAATATAGGAAATTATTGGAAATTAGAAAAGGAGTTGCTATGCGAACATCCACCGAAGATAGGGAGCCCTATTGCAAACTTTCCACACCCCTGAACAAATTTGAGCCTCTTTACATGCAAGAACCAAATTCCAGCAGCCAAACACCCCCACCCGCCCCGCTCCGTCGCTAAAGCTCTGGCCGGGCCTGCGTAGCCCTGGTTACTTCGGCGGAGTTGGCAGCGTCAGCGACCTCCCCCATCGAGGGGGAGGGGAATCATCTGTATTTTCATGGCTCGCGGTTGATAAAACTATCAAGACATCTCTGATAATTGACAACCGAACTTTCCCTATGTTAATTTTTGAACAACTTTCTTCTTTCTCCCAGCATTTTCTATGGCGGAAATCCTTCCATTTCGAGGGTTGATCTATGATCTCAAAAAGGTCGGGGATCTCTCCTTGGTCACTGCACCTCCTTATGATGTCATCTCTGAAAAAGCAAAGCCAAAATATTATGCGAAGCATCCCTACAACGTCATACGACTGGAGATGGGTGACGGATCCTCAGATCAAGGTCGCTATCGTCTCTGCACCCAATATTTCGACGACTGGGAGAGAAAAGGCATTCTCGTTCGCGAAAGGGACCTCGCCTTCTACTACTATCAGGTCGATTTCCTCTTAAATGAAGGGAGGAGAAGGACACGTCATGGCT
>Ga0299912_10000272_pt1 | contig 48241 bp, 33 predicted proteins | sample RVTome_2_FD_207667 | JGI IMG/M metagenome (GOLD analysis project Ga0299912, IMG submission 207667) | Soil microbial communities from uranium-contaminated site in the Upper Colorado River Basin, Wyoming, United States - RVT95D214 (version 2) ... | reverse complement strand
TGCTATGCATATTGTTTTATCTTTCTTCATCTTTTCTCCTTATTTTTCTCATTTATATCTATATTATTTGTAAACCATATTTATTATCTCTTAACTATATTATATTATAATCCGGACTATTAACAAGGTTATTAACGATATATTAAAGACTAATTAATTTTCAACCTCAAACACGCTTTCGCTGTTTCAATGCGTACTTCTCCCCGCAGACCGCGCAGTATTGCGCCATCGGGTGCTCGATCGGCTCACCGCAGCGCTGGCATTTCTGGACCAATACCGCGCCGCAACCCGGGCAATATTTTTCTTTTTGCCGGACCGATAAATAACCGCATTGAAGGCAGATCGATATGGTCTCTTTTGATTTCATATCTACATTATAAGCGGGATTATTAACGGGGCTATTAACAGCCCCTGTCCGGAAAATTTAGACGACAGTATTATACTATTTTATTTTGTCGCGCAACTTGCGGGTTTCTTCGGACGGCTCGCAGTCGAGTTCCCGGCGGAATATCTCGACGCATTTTTTATACTGATTGACCGCTTTTGCTTTTTCTCCGTTCAGCAAATACGATTTTATCAAAAACCGGTGCGCTTCTTCACTTAAGGCATCCGCCTTTAAAACATCATGACCGGCCATTATCGCCTGCTCAAATTTGAGTTTCTTAATATAGATCTCACCAAGCGTCAGCAGGCGGCTGTTGCGCAGCGCTTTTAACTCATTGCGGACGTCGTCGATCCAGGGATCGTACACATCTCCCATAAAATCGCCCTTATAAAGTTCGATCGCTTCTTCGTATTTCTGTTCGGCGAAATGGAACTTGCCTTCCTGCACCAGCACGTCGGCTTTATTAATCATACTTTTGAATTCCAACGCATCAAGCCATGCGTGTTCAAGCAGGTAATTGCCGCTGACATAATTGACATAATCAGCGCCGATATGTTCTTTCAACTGAAAAAGACAGACATGAAAATTGTTTACCATTTTCGCAGGCGGCAGGTCAGGCCACAGCAGGGAACCGATCCTTTCCCTGGTGTACCTGACTTTTGTCAGGATGCCGCAGATCAGAACCGCGAGCAGCTGGGTCGGCTTGACCCGCTGCAGCTGGTCGATATTGACCGGACCTTTCTGCGGATGTTCGATCCGAAGGGTTCCAAAACAATAAAGCCGCAGCGGCTCAATAACAACTTCCCGGTTATCCGGAACTAGTTTTTTAAGCCAGCCGGTCATCTGATATTTTTCCGCTACTGCTTCGGCTCTTTTAAAATATGATTCTGCTTGTTTCGCAGTGTTTTTAATCGACTTTAAGTACATTCCGCACAGATAGAACAACCTGAACAGACCTGCGGTCGCTTGTTGCTGCTCAAGCTTGGCCAGCGCGTCATCGATCTTCGAAAGACCAGTTTTTGCGCGGCCGCTGAATATTGACTGAAATCCTTCTAAAACGGCAAAAGATACTTCACTCTCGTATTTTCCTTTAAAATCCGTTTTGATCTCATTAATTGCCCGGTTGAGACCGGCTTTATCTTTTTGCGCCGTACAAAGGAAACCCAGGTTCAACATCGAATATAATACCGATATTGGATTTTTCATTTCCTGCGCCAGTTTCACTGAAATGTCAAGGTGCCGGCGCGCATCCGGATAGTTTTCCGCCATGATCAGGAAAGTACCGTATCGGTAATGAAGTTCATATAAAGCCTCTTTGAGAAAACCGCCGTGCTTCCCGAAGCGTTCTATGCCCTTTTTGTACTCCGCTTCCGCCTGGGCAAGGTAGCCCTGATTGAAATAGATCTGAGCCATGTGTATATAGGATACGATCTCGGCCCTTATTCTTCCCGCGCTGATGTTGTAACCCTGATACATGCGCATAAATTCCATGCCCCTGACTAGCAGACCGGCGTTTGCCAGGGAAACGCCAAGGTTGCCCTGCGCCGCCGCGATCAGATGGTCAATGCCTGTTTGTTTCGCTGCCGCCAAAGCCTGTTCGCGAAACTCGATCGCCTTCATAAAATCCTTTTTCTCGCTGTAAATCGAGCCGAGTAGCTTGCATATATTATGCCTGCTCAGCGCAGATGCTGCGTTTTCGCATGTTTTTTTTAGACCAAGCGCTAACGCCAGCGCCTGATCAAGCTGACCCAGATCCCTGTAAAGAAATACCTGGTAAGTCGCTATTTCGATCCGCGTTTCATGGCATTCCTTTACTCCTGCTTTCTCAAGTATCCCAAGAGCTTTTTGCGAAACATCAAGGGCTTCCTGGTATTTACCCAGACGAATCATGGATTGTATCAATTGGCTGTAGAAAATGCCCAGTTTTGGCTTATGAAGCCCGGGCTGCTTTTTACCGGCGATCTTTTCTACGGTCTGCGCTATCTCATGCACACGTTCGTACTTCTCGCCTAAAAACAAGCTGGTGCATAGCTCCAGATAGAGGTCAAAAATCTTAGGCAGAGGGTAATTTTTTTGCGTTGCGGCGATTTCCAACGCCTGTTCCAGATTCAAGATGCTGCGGTCATAAGCACCCAGTTGTCTGGATCTTTTAGCGGCAGCGATAAAAAGTTCCAGCACTTTTACGCTCTGTATGCCCGCTGCAGCATAATGCTCAGCGGCGGATCCATGGTCCTCATTCTTTTCAAAGTATTCGGCTAATACGCGGTGGGCTTTCATTTTTTTATCCGGCAAAATGCTGCTGTACAACATGTCACGTATCAAAGAATTGGTGAACGCATAATTACGGTTCTTCTTCTGGATGAAACCGGCACGCACGAGGGACGGTATCGCCCCCTCTTCCACCTGTAAAGCCGGGAAGCGGGGATCGAATTCGTCACCCATGATCGCCGCGGTCTTAAGGAAAGCCACTTCCGCAGATGACAGTCTTTCAAGTCGTTCCCGGATCATGTCGCCAATCCGGTCCGGCACCTTTATGCGCGGATACGATTCTATGACACGCCATTTTTCGTGCTCGCTATCATAAAAAATAACGCCTTTTTCGAATAATGCAAACAAAAATTCTTTTAGAAACAACGGCAGGCCGCCGGTTTTATCCGCGATCCATTCGAAAAAATCGTAGTCAAGCGAATTCTGGAACAAGAGCTGGTTGACCTGGGATATTTCCTCTTCGTTCAACCGGTTCAGCGATCGCTTTTCTATCGGGGCTGGCCTAACTTGATCGAGCCATTGCTGCACTTCCGGTTGTTCCTGCCCGGCAAGTATCAAAAGCAACGGCATTGTCGAAATGTTCGGCAGCACATATTCAATTAAGGCACACCCATCCTCTCCTGAACGATCGAAATTGTCTATGATCAAAACAACCGGTGCAAGAGATGACAGATTATTGAGGAACTGGTAAAACATTTCTTTGATATCAGGCCGTTCGGCAGTAAGGTCCGCCGATTCCATATCAAACGGATAATAGATATCCAGCTCTGGGATCGACCGTTTGAATTCACGGTACATCGCCGGATCAATGATCCTGGTTATGATCCTCGAAGAATGGATGGCTCCGCGCAGGTAAACCCTTATCACTTCTGCTGCAATATCTCGTTGTTTTGATATGCCCGACTCGATATTTATCCGCAACGCGGTCATACCCTTTTTCAAATGCGCAAGGAATTCGCTGATCAGCCGCGATTTGCCGATCCCGGGTTCACCGGTGATCAACAGGCAGCACCCTTTATTGGAAAATGCCGAATCGGTTTTTTCGCCAAGTAAATCGATTGCCTTTTTTCTTCCGATAAAAGGCAAATCAATAGGGCTAGTGTTCTTCATGTCATTTATCATGAGGATATGACATCTTGCGAAATAACATGGTAAATTATCCTCTGTTTCAGTAAAAAATCAAGTACAATACGCGCATGTAGCCGCAGGCTTTAGCCTGCGATTACAAACGCGCACCTTAAAAGGTGCGGCTACAGTTTGATGGCTTTTCGTCAAGACGCAATTAAAAACATATCGCAACTTCTTCGGCGGAGTTGTAGCCGCAGGCTTTAGCCTGCGTAAAATTTAATATGATTGCTAAACATCGCGCAACCTGAAGGTTGCGACTACATGTACCCGATCAAATTTTGAACAATAAAAAAGTCGAGCGGTTGACACACCGGTAAAACTGACTAAAATATTTTAAAGGAGTCAACGCATATGATAGGAATTCTCGTCTTGATCGTATTCGCGATATTTATTATAGGATACAAATTTTACGGTGCATTCTTATCAAAACAAGCGCGTTTAACTAATGATAATCCAACCCCGGCGTGCCAGATGAACGACGGTATCGATTATGTTCCAGCAAAACCGCAGCTTTTATTGGGCCAGCATTTTTCGGCAATCGCCGCGGCTGGTCCGATCGTCGGCCCGATCCTCGCTTGCATATGGTTCGGATGGCTGCCCACCTTGCTCTGGATCGTGGTCGGCGCGATCTTCATCGGCGGCGTGCACGATTTCTCGAGCCTTGTCGCCTCGATCCGGCACAAGGCATCGTCCATCGGCGAGATCGTCAAATTGCATATGTCGCCGACATCCCATATCCTGTTTTTGATATTTGTCTGGTTCGCCCTGGTGTACGTGATCATCGCTTTCACTGACATCACCGCAAACACCTTCAAGACCATCAGCGACGGCCAGGCATTTGGCTCCGGTGTTGCCGCTTCTTCAATTTTATACCTGCTCGCCGCAGTGGCTATGGGTGTGCTGCTTTACCGGCTCAAGCTTAAACTGTGGATCGCGACCGTGGTCTTCCTGCCGATCGTGCTCTTCATTGTCTGGATCGGACCCCATTTACCTGTATCTATCCTTAATGCGTTCGGCTCTTTGTCGGTTAAACAATGGGACATCGTAATCCTGATCTACTGCTTTATCGCTTCGGTCATACCAATGTGGCTCCTTTTGCAGCCCCGCGGCTACTTAGGCGGCTGGTTCTTATACCTTGTAATCGCGATCGGTTTTATTGGCGCACTAGTTGGTGGTTTCCGTATAAATTATCCCGCGCTCAATGTCACGGGATTGAAAAGCGTGGTAACGGGTAAGCTCATCTTCCCGATCCTGTTCATCACGGTCGCGTGCGGCGCGTGTTCGGGATTCCACGGCATCGTCAGCTCGGGCACGACGTCAAAACAGCTGGCAAAGGAAAAAGACGCGGTACCGATCGGCTACGGCGCGATGCTATTGGAAGGAGTCGTGGCGGTCCTGGCGATGGCAACGGTCATGATGCTGGTACGAGGCGATCCCCTGCTTAAAAACGATCCGAACCTTATCTACGCGCATGGGATCGCTCGCTATCTGAAACTGGTCGGGCTCAATTTCAACATCGCCTTCCCGTTCGCCCTGCTGGCTTTTTCCACCTTTGTCTATGACACGCTGGACGTATGTACCCGGCTTGCCCGGTATATCATGCAGGAAATCCTCGGCCTGAGATCGACGGCCGGAGGTCTTATCGCGGCCGTGATCAGCCTGATCCTGCCGGTAGTTTTCCTTATGGCGACAAAAGAGAAAGGTTATCTAGTCGCCTGGCCGATCTTCGGGACAAGCAACCAGTTGCTCGCGAGCCTGACCTTGCTCGCCGTGTCAGTATGGCTCATTAGGACCGGGCGCAACGCTATCTACGCGATCCTGCCGATGATCTTCATGCTGGTCATGACCTTGTGGTCATTGATCACCTTTATCCAGCCTTTCATTAAAAATATTATCGGGGGCATAGCGTTAAAACCGGACATGACGATTTCCGGTATCACCAGTATCATTCTATTGGCTCTGAGCATTATGCTCATTGTTGAAGCGATACGCGTGTTCTTCTTTACCCCTCGCGAAACTACTTCAGCTCGCGACGCAAAGGGATCATAATGACGGCCTGGCGCGGCACGCTGACAAAAATCGACCGATACCGTTACCTGATCCCGAGATCTTACAAGGACGGCATGAGAACGGACGGGCTTATCTACGCGTCAGAGAAGATGGTCGACAAACTTACGGGTGACGATGCGCCGGAACAGGTGGCGAACGTAGCGACCCTGCCCGGGATCATGGGCTATTCGCTGGCTATGCCCGATATTCACTGGGGTTATGGATTCCCGATCGGCGGCGTCGCAGCGTTCGATATCAAGACCGGTATCATCTCACCGGGTGGCGTTGGCTATGATATCAACTGCGGGGTTCGGATGTTGAGTAGCAACCTTTCGTATAACGACATCCAATCCAAGATCAAGGAACTTATTAAGGTGATCTTCAACAATGTCCCTTCGGGTGTGGGCTCGACCGGCAAGATCAGGATCGACAACAAGGAAGTTAAACAGGTGCTGATCCAAGGTGCCGGCTGGGCATTAAAAAAAGGTTACGGCTGGGATGAAGATATTGAATTTATCGAAGAGCACGGTGCGCTTGAGGGCGCAAACCCGGACAAATTATCAAAAAGGGCGCTGGAGAGGGGCCGGCCGCAGCTCGGTACTCTGGGCGCCGGCAATCATTTTCTTGAAATACAGGTGGTGGAAGATATCTATGACGCTGAGGCAGCAAAGATCATGGGCATCACGGAGGAAGGACAGGTGACGGTCATGATCCATACCGGTTCACGCGGATTAGGCTACCAGGTATGCGACGACGCCGTCAAGATCCTGGGCAGCGTCACGCAAAAATACGGCATAAGCATCCCGGATCGGCAGCTTGCCTGCGCGCCCATTGAGTCGCCAGAAGGCAGGTCCTATTTCGAGCAAATGGCTTGCGCGGCGAATTACGCGTGGGCGAACCGCCAGTGTATCATGCACTGGGTGCGCGAAGCGTTCGAAAAGGTCCTGGGTAAAAGTGCGGAAGCGTTAGGACTGCACCTGATCTACGACGTGGCGCACAACATCGCAAAATTCGAAGAGCACGTTGTCAACGACAAGAAGGTTAAGGTCTGCGTGCACCGCAAGGGTGCGACCCGCGCTTTTGTCGCCGGTCATCCGGATGTGCCCCACAAGTACAAAAGCGTCGGCCAGCCCGTGCTGATACCAGGCGACATGGGGACGCATTCGTACCTGCTACTGGGTACGGAAAAGGCAATGGCTGAAACTTTCGGCTCTACCTGCCACGGCGCCGGCCGCTTGATGTCGCGCACTGCCGCCATTCGGAAGACCAAGGGCAGGAGTATAGAAAAGGAACTCATGAACCAGGGGATCTTCGTGATGTGCGCAAGTGACGAAGTGCTGCATGAGGAAGTACCCGAAGCTTACAAGGACATTGATATGGTCGTGGAGGCGGTCCACGGCGCCGGCATATCAAAGAAAGTTTGCCGCGTAAGGCCGGTGGGAGTAGTGAAAGGTTGAACAAATCGCCTGTAGACGCACCCTTCAGGGTGCGCGTTTTTTCTTCGCAGGCTAAAGCCTGCGGCTACAACGATTTATGAAAAAGACTGTACGGACCAAGATCACGCAGGCGCCGTCGTCGCCTGGCGTTTATATTTTCAAAGACGCTGAAAACAAGCCGATATACATCGGCAAGGCGTCCAGCCTGAAAAATCGCTTGGCTTCATACGTCGCGAAAGACGATCTGAAGCTTTCGCCGCTTCAGAATAATGCTCAGGATATTGATTTTATTGTTACGAACTCGGATGTCGAGGCACTCACGCTCGAAGAATCGCTGATAAAACTCCATAAGCCGAAATATAATATCAGACTAAAGGATGACAAGAAATTTCCCTATCTCAAGATCACGGTCAAGGAAGCGTTCCCCCGCGTGCTGTTCACACGCGACCTGACCGAGAATGGATCAATCATCTTCGGTCCTTACACGAACGCTCGGGCTTTAAGGCAGACCCGCGACGCTCTTAGCCGGATCTTTAAGATCGCTACCTGCAAAAAAGACCTGGCTAAATCCTTAAAACGCGTTTGCCTTGAGTACAGTATCGGACGGTGCAGCGGACCGTGCGTCGGTAAGATCAACAAAGATGACTATGAAAAATTAGTTGATAAGACAATCCAGTTCTTGAAGGGCAATTCTGATGAGCTGTCCAGGATATTGGAAAAACAGATGTGGGACCTCGCGCAGAATGAAAATTTCGAAGCAGCCACCGCTCTCCGCAACCAGCTGCTGGCGATCCGGCGCATTACCCAACGCCAGCAGACCGTTACCAGCGACATGATAAGCCGCGATGTCATCGGTATGTCACGTGCCGGTACCGGCTGCGCCGCGTGCTTGATGAGGATCCGCGAAGGCCGTCTTTTATCCAAAGAAACGTACCATCTCAGCATCCACCCTGCCGACACGGACCGGGAGATCGTAAGCGCGTTTATCCGCCTGATTTATACGCATATCACATTCTTACCAGAGATCATCCTCGTGCCCGATGACCCTGACCAAAAAGATATCCAGCTCGAATGGTTCAGGAACAAAAATCGGGAGACCAGGATCCAGCGCGCACGCGGCAAACAGGAACTCCAACTTATAAAATGGACTACACGCAACGCCGAGATCGAACTCGCGGGTTGGGTATCTTCTCGCGGCCGCATCTCACCATCGCTGATCGACCTGCAAAGCGCGTTAAAGCTCGATACACCACCCCGTCTGATCGAAGCATTTGATATCTCGAACTTGCAAGAAAAATATGCGGTCGGGTCATCGGTAGCCTTTAAGGACGGCAGGCCGTTCAAGCAGATGTACCGTCACTACCGGATCAAGCGCGTGCAGGGGCAGAATGATTTTGCCATGATGCAGGAGATCGTGTCGCGCCGTTTCCGGCACCGGGATGCGGTCCTTCCCGACCTTTTGCTCATCGACGGCGGCAAGGGCCAACAGAGCGCGGTCATCGAGGTGATAAGGATCCTCCAACTCGGGATCCCGGTCTTCGCGCTCGCCAAAAGAACCGATGAACTGTTTTATCCGGACGGCAGCATGTTAAATATCCCGTCAATGTCGCGCAGCGTCATTCTGCTTAAAAAACTGCGCGATGAAGCGCACCGGTTCGCCATCGGGTATCACCGGAAGGTCCGGGGAAAAGAGTTTATAACCTCGGCGTTAGATAAAATTTCCGGAATCGGCAAGTTACGGCGCGTGAACCTGCTGAAATATTTCGGCAGTTTTGAAGCGTTAAAAAAAGCGTCTGAAGAAGAGATCGCAAAAGCGCCCGGGATCGGTCTTAAGACCGCCCGGGTGATATACGAATCACTGCACTCGTGATCCGACACTTAAACAGATTAACAATTGATACACGATACATGATCCATGATAAATTGTGTAAACTAGAAAGACTAAATAGACTAGAAAGACCAGATAGACAAAAATCTATTTCTTCTTTATACTGATTACTTCTACTATCTTTCCCCACATATGAAAGCTTACCTGGTTTTCCGCTGGTCTAACGACGAATTGCACCTTAAGCCCGTCGATTTTGAAATCATCGCTAAGATTCAAGGGGTCATAGTTGTTCCCGTCATCGCCCACGATCCCGTAAAAACCGCCTTCCAGTCCCAGTAATTTCACCGTGCCCGTACCCTGGACCGCGCCCGGAGGCAGTTTATGGCAGGCGCAGGATATGGTTAAACAGAATAATAATGCAATGCTAAAGCCAAGAACTATTTTCATAAGATCTCCTTTCATTTATTCTGTGCAACCAAATGTAGTGGTCGAGCTTGCTCGACTTAATGCCAGATGTGCAGAGTAAATTCTGCCACTACAGTTTCAGCGCACCCTAAAGGGTGCGGCTACATACCTTTGGTAATCCCTCACCCTTTCCCTCTCCCTTTAAAAGGGAGAGGATTAAGGTGAGGGTTGAGCTTACTATTACTCTACCGTTACAAACTTCTGCGTCGTCGACCCGAACACCTCGGGCTCGTACATCTCTTCGGCCTTGGTCGCGGGTGCAAGGAAAATACCCCCAGTTCCCGCCCTTACGTAATAGATCTGGGTATGCTCGCCCGGGAACAGCTCCTGCGCGAAGAAAAGCATCTTGTCGTCGTACTGCTCCTCATGGTCGAACGAACCCCACCAATGACCAGCTTCCTCGTACTGGTCATCCCAGTACTTTTCCCGGACCTCCCGCGATTCGGTAGCGAAGAAAGTCTGCACCGGTTCGAACCCGGCCGGTAATGGGTCATCAACGACCGCGAAAATTCTGGTTTCAGGGACCACGATATGCAGGACGACCTTATAAACGTCTCCTCTTTTGAATTTTTTGACTTCGCGTCCTTCCAGCGTAAGGATCTCTTTCCATACGTAGAATCCTTCGTCAAAAGCGATCGGGTTCTCTTTGAAGGCGTAGAACATTCGCAGGGTGTAGTAAAGGCGCCCGGTCCCGGTTTTTGAGATCCGGATCGGCAACAGTTCGTTCTTTTTGACATCATCCAGCGGTACGCTGAAATACTTGGGCGGCTCGTTGGTCCTGCCTTTAAAGCTCTGCTTGATTATTTCCTTTTCGCCGAGCAGAACTTTCGCGACAAAATCAGGTTCATCCTTTTCATATTTCATATAATATGTCTGGAACGCGTCAAAAACAAAAGCGTTCTCGTGGGTCGTCGGTCTGGTTTTCTTGCCCCGTTCGGAAACGAGCCAGCGGATGACCTGGTCCTTGTACGGAAAATCGATATCAAGTTCAGTAAAGGTCTGAATGACAAATGCGGTAACCTTTGCCGGCGACGGGAATGTCCAGCCACCCCGGTTCTCGCTCTCTTCGAAATGCGCCGTGGTCGGAGACATCTTGATCTTGTTCGTGATAATACGAGCCAGTTCGCTCTCGAAGCGCTGACCCATCCCGCAATTTCTACCCGCTTTCATCAAAAGCGTTTTCCCGAAGATCGGGATCTGGTCACGGCGTTCGAATAGTTTGGACGCGTATGACGCTTCCTGCTTGCCCCAGAGGCTTAGGGAATAAACGCAGAACGACAGCGTGGTCAGCCGCGCATCCTCATTATACGGGTATGTCCAGTCATAGTCACCCCACCTGAGAACGAGTTCGAGAAAATCAATGCCGCGGTCGATCATTGTCTGGTTCACGTTATAACCGGCGTCACGGGCTCTTTTTAGCACGTACATGGTATACGCAGAAAGGTAGGGACAGGGATAAAAGCTTTCCTTGAAGTATAGGAAACCACCGCTATATGCCTGGTATAAGGGGACATCGTCGATGACCTTCTGGACGGTGTCGCGCAGCGCCTTGCCGGTTACGGGCGCGAGTTTAAACTGGTTGATGATGCCTTCACCGACGATAAGCGGCAGGATTCTTGACAGTCGTTGTTCCAGGCAGCCGTACGGATAATCGAGCAGGTGATCAATGCCCCTTTTCATGCCGGCAAGGATTGACGAAGACAGGTAGATATCAAGCCTACCGAGCGAATCGAAAATGTTATCCGGCACAACGATGCCTTCGAGGGCGGAATCAGGGGTCGAGGAAAAGGTCGCGACCGCTTCAACGAACGGCGGCAGCTTTACCGGGATCGTCAATTGCAGCGCGTCCTGTTCCTTGCCCATTGCCGCTTTGAACTTGAACACGGCATTGCCGATCTCTTCGGCAGTGAACGGGAACAGCACTTCGGCGCTGCCATTAGGTTTTAAAACCACTTCTCGGCTGGATTTGTCGGTCGACAGTTTGATACCCTGTGCCATACATTCAACGCGCGCCCTGTTCTCCGTATTAGTACGGTTATGCAGCACAACCCCGGCGTTGAACGCATCGCCCACTCTGGCAAACCGTGGGATCGATCCGGTCACGATGAACGGCAGGTTCACGGTGAACGTCGATTCGGCGGATCCGAAGCCGCTTGATCTTGTCTGCGCCACTAGCATGATACGGAACTTTGTAAGGTTGTCGGGCAGGGTGAAACCAATCTTCCCTTTACCTTGTTTATTGGTTCTGAGATCCGCTTTGTAGAAAACTGTCGCGAGGAACTTTTGCCGGTAAGGGATACCTTCGGTCGGTGCGGCCTCCAGACCTCCCCCGCCCCGTTCCTCGCCTTTTTCACCATAGTTCCTTTCACCGAGGATATTTACTCTTGATTCTATGGTCCGGACCGACAAAGAACGCGGACCGTAGAAGTATTCAAACGGATCGGGTGTGGAATAATCAATAAGATTAAGAACGCCCAGATCGACTACGAACAAACTGACCTCGCATTCGGCGACAGGCCTGCCTTCGTGGTCCTTGACGTCGAAGGACACATTGACGCTGTCGCGTGGTCGGTATTCAACCCGGTCGGAAAAGGCTTTTACTGACAGGTGTTTCTCCTTGGTGTCGACCGCGAGGTTCACATATCCCATCTTGAACTGCGGTTTGCCCAGGTCTTCCTGCTTTTCCTCATCCCAGGTCTGGTCTTCGACGCGGCCCCGCAACATGGTGACGCAAACATAGATGTTGGGAAGGTCGATCGATCTGATCGGAACTTCGATATAATCGGCGTTGCCGCGCAGTTTCTTCGTGAATTTTCGCATCACAAGTTCGCGCTCGACCGTTACCAAAGCTTCCGCGGAATCATACGGGGATTTTACCAGGATCCGGGCTGTATCGCCCACCTGGTATTTGTCCCGGTCTGGAACGAGTTCAATGATATCATCGTCACGCATCGCCCATCCGGCATAGCCGCTTCCCGCAATATAGTAGTATATCTTAGTTGCGGTACGCCGGCCCTTATCGTCACGGGACTGGGCGTCCACGTAATAGTAACCGGGCGCGTCGGGTATTAAACGGATCAAGGTTGAATCCAGGCGGCTGACAGCCTTTTCCTTCTTCACTTCCTTGTCGACCATTTCGGACACCCATTCGTATCGGCCGCCCAGCCTTGCCTTTTTGATCGACTGCCATTCTCTTTTCACGATGCTGATATCGATCTTCTTGTTTGCGAGTTTAATGCCGGCCTGGTTGATCGCGATCGCGCTCAGTTTTACGGTATCTCCCAGCACGTACAAAAACGAAGATGTTTTGAGACCCACGAGAAGGTTCGACGGAAAAGCGATCCAATTTTGCCGGCCTGACAATGACTGCTTGTTGGGTGCGGTGACGGTACCTTCGAGCGTCAGGGTAACCGGCGACGCGATATCCTTGGCGGACAGTTTGACTTTGACCGGACATAATCCTTTATCATTTAGCTTGCCGCGGCCAGAACCCAACACACCCCGGCTGATCTCTTCGTAATAGCCTCCGAACGAATAGTCCTTGTGCATGGGGTAGCTTACGTACCGGTAATCCTGGTACAGGTCCCAGTTCACCTGGGCGTCCCGCATGGGCATGCCGAAGAGATACCGACCTGCGACATTGCCATTGAACGTTTCGCCAGCGAAGAAAGTGTCCCTTTCCGCGTAGGTCTTCACTTCGAACTCGGCGGGCCGGTACGCTTCCACGCGGAACGAACCGTATGCCGAATATTCGGTCCCTTCAAGTTCGGTCCGTATCGAATATGGACCGGTAGCAGCATCATCGGTTAGATCGAGATCCAGCGCGAAAGATCCGAAAGAACCCAGCGCCATGGTTTCATTGAGGATCTCTTCATCGCGTGAATTACGGATAATACAGGTTGCCTTGCTGGTCGGCGGCAGTATCCATTCGCCTTTTCTTTTCTTCCGGAAAATTCCCTTTATATGGACCGTCTCGCCGCTCTTGTACAGACCTTTTTCAGTGAAGATGAAACCGTCATACTCCTCAGCCTGAACGTTCCAATTATACGATATATTGAAACGCCAGGGATCGATCCCGAAATACCACTGGTTGGAATAGACGGCGTTATCATCACCCCTGGATACGGTCAGCCAGAATTTTGGCTCGTAATAAGAGGTATAGGAATCAAGCTCATACTCGTTTTCATATTCGTAAGTGCGGCTGTAGCTCTTCATCCTGAGTTCAGCCCAGCCAGGGAATTCGCAGAGGCCTTTGGCGTCGCTATAGCCCTGCCACAGCACGTTGTTCTGGTTGTCGCGGAACTGCACGCGGGCGCTGCTGATCGGCCGTGTGTCGGATAATGATGTGATCCACACGATATTGTTTTCCGGCGCGTATTTCCATGTCACCCCGATATCACCCGTTTCGACGAATGCCTTTAAGTACCGGTACTCGGGATAATTGCCGTATTGACCGAGATTATCGAACTCAATGTATACCAGACCAGCCTGCCTTATCTTGAGCACATCTTTGAGCAGGATCGGATATCGCACTTTTTTGTTCCGCTCTTTTTCAAAAGTATTGACCGCCCAGGACCGGTTGACGCTGAATATTTCAGGCGCATCGTACGCAGCATAGGCGTTGAAGACATCCGGCTGATTCAGGAACGGAACCGCGTTATCAAGATCGATAATACCCATGGCCAGGTCAACGGTATCGACGTTCACGAAGGTCGCAGGGTACTTAAGATCATTCCGCGACTCGACGATATTGACTCCGGTCGGTATCTCGGCGAACGGGAGATAATCGCCGATATGTATGCGGAAGTCGTAGTCGCGGTCAAGATTGTTCCCGAACTGATCTTTCAGTTTCTTGCTTATCCTTACCCCGTAATCACGGTTAAGTTTAAACGGAAGATACAAGCGCGGTTCGGTCGTCGTGTATGTTTCGTCAATGTAATATTGGGGGATCGAATCGATCGGCGGGTTGAATTCGATGAACTTCACAAGTTCGTTGACCGCCACGGGATTGGAAAAACAGAGCTCAAGGGGATAACCGCCCGTGATCTCTTCTGATTCGCCGATGAGCGCAAAAATATTGTAGGTATTGAAAGACATCGTGCGTTCGTCGCCGGTCCCCAGGTTCCCGAATTTTGCCATTAAACCGGTCTGCATCATCACTTCGATCTGCGACTCTACAGGGAACGGTTTGGTCGGGACAAGGACAAGCGCGTTTTCGTTTATCCAGTCTTTCAAAGGCCAGTCTTTCTTTTCATTGTCGCGGAGCGTTCTGACGCTGAACGGGATAACCTCCTGATAAGGGGGAAATGATGGCTCCTTGTTGCCGCAATAGACGTATGACGGCATGGCGTGATTGGCGGTAATGGATATCTTACCTTTGACGTTTTCGGGCGCCATTGGCATATTGAACTGCAGGTAGATAGCGCCGTTGATATCGATAAAGGTCGAACCATAGTATGGCAGTGAGTTCAAGAGGTACGGTCTGACCGATTCAAAATTCCAGGTCGTGTCATGGTCCAGCCGCATGCCCGTGAGAGACTGGATCTTGTCTTTCTTCAGCGTGACCGTATATGCCGTGGCCGGCTGCAGTGTATCCGCAGGGATAAATGCCAGGGTTCGCGAGCCCATCCACCGGTATTTACCTTTGATCGGTGGGTTGAATTCCAGCGGCCCTCTTGTTTCGTCGCGCGGTATCGCCTTTAAAGGCGTCATGGTCTGATTAAAGCCCACGAGGATCTTGAATGTCTCCCGTTCGCCTTCAACCGAACCGCTGGGCGACGCTAGCGTCACTCGCAATGGGATCTTTTCACCGGCAAGCGTCTGCTGGGCTGTTATATCCAGGTAACTTTTGGGTCTTTTTTTGCAGGACACCGTAACCAATAATAAGATCATGCCGCATATAAATAACTTCTTCATTACCGCCTCCCTATGTTATTGCATTATGTGACGACTATTTAAAACTAAAAATATTTCGGATCAGGCCCGGCAACCGATGGAAAAACATCACGGCTTCAATATCACGGTGATCAGGCGTCCATATATAGCGCGCCAGCCCGAATTGCGCTAATCCGTACCAACCCAGGACAAGCTGTCCGATCGCGATATAACCGGTCGCCAGCTGACCCAAGCCGAACACCGTACCGATCGCGACCTGTGCGATGGCAGTCAATCCGATAATCATCTGGCCAAAACCAAATAATATGCCGATCCCAAACTGGGCAAAGGTAATAATCCCTATGCCAAATTGACCGATGGCGATCACGCCCTTGGCGACGCGCAGCCGGCCTTTTTCATCCCTTCCAACAGCGATGTTTATCAGGGGGAAACCATAAAAAACGGGTCCGATCTTGATATCGACACCTCTGCTTTTAGCGGGTTTGACGTCAGGATTTACTGAACCGCAATACGGGCAAAATTTGAATTCGGGATTGATGTCTTTCCGGCAAGCCGGGCATTTGGTCATTGGTATCCTAGATCCAGTATACATAAATTACTTACAATATTAGTCAAATAAGAATTAGTGTCAATGATAATATATCACCGCTGACTTTTGCGTACCGCTTATCATTATGGAATCATATTGAAAAACGGCGCTGACTTTTGCGTACCGCTTATCATTATGGAATCATATTGAAAAACGGTATTATCAGAGCTCCCCGTGCGGTTCGGGGATCTCCTTTTTGGATAATAATAATATACCGATGACCAGCAGAAGAAGGCCGATGCCCTGCATTAGTGTTATGTATTCCCGCAGGACCAAAATACCCAAGACCGTGGCGAAAAACGGCGTTGATAATTCCAGAGCGGCGACTTGAGCCGCCTTGATGCGCTTCAGCCCTTCGTAGTAGAACACCGTACCAATGCCGATAACGATCCCCAGCATGACCTGGTAAGGATTGACGATCCTGAGACCGCGCATTAAAATGATATATAATATGAACAAAACACCTGCGAATAAAAAACGATAAAACGCCACTACACCGGCATCTAATTCTCTCAGGTATTTGCGTGTCGCGATCGCGGTGGTCGCCCATGCGACGGTCGCGGCGAGAACAAAAGCATCACCGACCGAACCAAACTTTAGGGCCAGCAAGTTAGGAATGCTTTTAGTGGTCACTAGGACACCCGCACAGATCATGGCCGCGATGCCGGCATAATCATACACCGTCAATCGGTCTGACCGCAAGACAATGAACCCCATTACGACAATGAATAGCGGTTGCATATGGCCGATCAGGACAGCGTTGATCACCGGTACCCTGGTCAAGGCATAGGTGTACATAAGATCGGCAAAAAGCGTGGCAGCAAGCGACAGGTAAACCAGCCAGGGGAATTGGCGCCGGGATATCACAAAAGGATTTTTCCCCCTTAATAAAAGATACACGGTCACGACGCTGAAACAGAATATGATCCTGGTAGCGAACGTTCCGAGATAATCCGTGGTCTGGTACGAGAGCTTTGCCAGGATCGGTTCAATCCCCCACATGACGCTGGCAGCGAGGATCGATAACACACCAGCAGTTTTGTTCTTCAGGGTTATGGTCATGGCTCCGGCCTTTTGAAGTATATATAAAAGCGCCACTGATACAAGGTATGAACACCTGACTCCGTTATGACCATGACGACGACCACGATGCCCATTTTGAATAGATTGACATCGCACGCTTTTTGATTATAATTTTTATTCAATGAAGGAGGTATCATGGCATTAATCCTAATGCTATTGGCATTGTTGCCGCAAGACTACATCAATCTTGTCGTTGACGGCAATTACGAAGCAGCTGTGAATTATTGCGAAAAAATGATTCAACAGACAAATTCTGTTGAATGGAAGACCGCGCTCGGCGATCTGTACTTGTACGAGATCGACGATCCGGGCAAAGCGGAAACGATATACCGCGATATTTTGAATACGGCCAAGCAGACGGACGGTGCTGTCCATTACCGCCTGGCTGAGGCGCTTGAACTTAAAGAAAATTATCTTGATGCAGCGCGGGAATACGAGATCGTCGCTACGCGTTTTAGAAAATTCCCGTTGGATTCCTTCGCCTTATCCGGCGTCGAACGTTGTTTTAAAAAGAACTACCAGGATTATGTCGCGGTCATTGACAGCTACAATATCACCCGTCTGGAGCTTGATGAGCGCATGGCTAAGTCTTCCCCCTTTGGTAAAAAAGACGAAAAATCGACTCTCGACCAGATGATCCTGGAACGGCTGCTGTATGTCAGCGCCGTGAAAAATAACGTCAAGGACATGGACCCGTACAAATCAACCATCGCTATTGCTAAGAAGCAGGCTCTGCTCGATGAGATAACAAGCGTTGACATCGTTGCCAAAGCTGCCCCGTCGGGAAAAGAGACCAGAGCATACTACAAGAAGAACAAATCAACCTATAAGCTCAACGAGGAAGTACGAGGCAAGGAGATCGTTGTCGAAACCGAGAGTCTGGCGGTTTTTCTTCGCGACACGTTATTGAAGGACCCGGCAAGCTTCGACTCGCTCGCAAAGACGTACTCGGTCCAGCCGAACAAAACAAGCGGCGGAAATTTCGGTATAATCAACCGCGGTACCAGGCCCAAAGCGACAGAAGACGTGCTTTTTTTAATAAAACCCAATAAGGTAAGTGCGGTAACGCCGGTTGAAGGAAAATTCGCGATATATCTTGTCACCGACCATAAACCCGAACGTTATCGTAGTTTTGATGAAATGAAACCTCAGATCGAAGCGACGCTCAGAGCTGAGAGAACCAAGGAAATAGAACTTCAATTCATGAAAAAACTGAAGGACAAAGCAGTTATCATGATATTTAAAGACAGTTTGTCAAAAACCGAACCTAATACTGTCCTGGCATTGATAAACGGCCGGAAAGTAACGCGACAGAACCTGGAGGATAAGAATAGCACTCAACCGCAATTTGGACAGGTTGACCTGAGCAAACCAGAAGAATGCGAAAAACTCCTGGGGATCCTGATCGACGATAACCTGAAACTTGAATACGCACTGGTGAAAAAATATTACCTGAACGAAGGATATTTCACGAAAATGCTTGAAGCGGTTAAGAAGTCGCTCGACCAAGGGCTTTATACGAAGATCGTGATCGAAGCGGTCACCGTCGACTCTAGCGAGGTTATTAACATGTTCAAGGAACGCCGGGAAGATATGAAGATCCCGGAAACCGTCAAATGCCGCGAGATCGTGACCTACTCAAGAGCCCAGGCTTATCAAATACACAAAGAACTGCTGTCCTTGTACGGCGGAAAATCCTGCTTTATTCCTTTTTTCAGTAAAGAAGCAAAAGTCACGGACATCGCCAAGTTCGATTCGATGGCAAAGGCTTACTCGGTATCCTCGTCAAAAGAACGGGGCGGCGATATTGGCACGCTCAGGTTCGGAATGCGTCCTAAAGAGTTTGACGAAGTGGCATTCAAGCTAAAGCCGGGCACGATCAGCAAGGTTTTCGTCCCCAATGATTCAAACTACACGATAATTACCGTATCCGAACATACACCGGCTGCGTACCGGACACCCGAAGAAGTCTGGACATCGCTTGAGATGGCAATAAAACGCGAAAAGCAAAAGACGATCGTTGATGAATTCCTGGCAAAAATCAGGCAGGATGCCCAGATCCAGATACTCCTGCCGGAGCCGGAGAAAGAGGAAAAACCCGAGGACAAATCTGACATTCCCAATCCATCCGTTGTGCCGGGAACAGAAAAGAAAGACTAATGCCGGAGCTGCGTAAAGACCCGGTTCTCGGTCGCTGGGTAATAATATCCACGGAACGGGCGAAGCGGCCGAAAGACTTTAAATTCGAGCCTGAAGAAAAAAAGATATCGCCAGCCGAGTGCCCGTTCTGCCCCGGCAACGAAGCCGCCACACCACCGGAAATATTCGCACTGCGCGATAACAATTCCCAACCCAATGCACCGGGATGGTCATTAAGGGTTATCCCCAATAAATTCCCGGCGTTACGCATTGAAGGTGAACTGAACCGCCGCGGCGAAGGTATTTATGACCGTATAAACGGTATTGGCGCTCATGAGGTAATAATAGAAACTAACGACCACCAATCTGACCTGGCTGATCTCGCTCCCGAAGCCTTCACCAGCGTGGTGCAGTCATACCAGAGAAGGATCATGGACCTCAAAAATGATACGAGATTCAGATATGTCATGATCTTCAAAAACTTTGGAGCGGTTGCCGGCGCTTCGCTTGAGCATAGTCATTCACAGCTTATTGCCACGCCCATTATTCCAAAACGGGTAATCGAAGAAATGGACGGCGCCAAACGATACTATGAATACCGCGAACGGTGCATCTTCTGTGACATCATTGCCCAGGAAATAAAGGTGAGGAAAAGGCTTATCAATGAAAATAACACTTTTATAGCAATGTGCCCGTTCGCACCCAGATTTCCCTTTGAAACCTGGATCCTACCCCGCACTCACCTGTCCAATTTTGAGGATACTGACGATGCGTCCATCAAAGACCTTGCCATGATCCTTAAGGATGTGCTGCTAAGGCTGAAAAAAGCGTTGAATTCTCCGCCCTATAACTTTATCATCCACACGGCGCCGATAACGCTTAAGGGCATTGAGTTTTATCACTATCATATCGAGATCATACCGGTTCTTACCAGGATAGCCGGTTTTGAATGGGGCACGGGCTTTTATATCAACCCAACACCCCCGGAAGAATCAGCCACATACCTTAAAAACATAGTGTGACATGCAAACAAATAAGGACCAAAAATTGGTTATATGGTTAAATGGTTAAATATTTAACCAATTACTAATCACCATTTAACTAATTCTGAGCATGAAGGTTGCCTTCATCGCATCTGAAGCTCTCCCCTTTGCAAAAACCGGCGGTCTTGCCGATGTTGTTGGAGCACTGCCCGCATATCTCGATGGACTGGGATGTGAAACTTATATTATTATGCCCAAATACCGGGGTATCCAAGCAGAATTCGACAGGGAACTGCAGGTGCAGTCCGGAAATTCAGTCTACGATGTCAGGATATGCAAGAAAGACCGCACTTTTTTTGTCGACTACCCTCCTTTTTTTGACCGGGAAAATCTGTACGGAACACCCGTTGGCGATTATGAGGACAATTGCGAACGGTTTACTCTATTCTGCCGTGCGGCAGTCCAGGTTTTACAAGACCGCGATTTTGATATAATCCACTGCCATGACTGGCAATCCGCCCTTGTTCCGGTATTTTCCCGCCTGGCAAAGTGCCGGGCGAAAAGCGTTTTTACGATCCACAACCTCGGGTATCAGGGCCGTTTCCCTGGTTCAAAATACGATATTCTTGGTCTTGACCGCGGATTTTTCACGCCGGATGGCATTGAATTCTATGGTGAAATCAACCTTTTGAAATCAGGCCTTCTCTATTCAGATTGGATCACTACCGTATCCCAAAACTACGCCCGGGAAATCCAAACCCCAGAATTCGGGTGCGGCCTGGACGGCGTACTGAGGATGCGCGCGTCTCATCTCAACGGTATTATCAATGGCATTGACTATAACACCTGGGATCCGCGAATAGACCAGTATATTTTTGCGCGATACCAGGATCTCGTCGGAAAACAACTGAACAAGAAGGAACTCGCCAATGAATACGGTCTTGATGCAAACCGGCCGTTGATCGGTATGGTATCTCGCGTGGCCGGCCAAAAAGGATTCGATCTCCTGGCCAAGACATTAGACGAGATCATATTGATGGGGTTCAATTTCATCCTCTTGGGCGTCGGCGAGAAACCATACCATGATAAATTCAAAAAATTTGAAGAAATTTTTCCGGGTAACGTGTCGGTCAACCTGAAGTTTGACGATACGCTGGCTCACCGCATCTATGCGAGCAGCGATTTTTTTCTGATGCCCAGCCGTTATGAACCGTGCGGCCTGGGTCAGCTGATCGGCATGAAATACGGGGCCGTCCCGGTTGTTCACAAGGTAGGCGGCCTTGTCGATACGGTCCAGGAGTATGATGCCGGAACCCAGAATGGCAATGGCATAGTGTTCGATCATTACACCGGAGAAGACCTGCTGGCTGCGGTCGAAAGAGCTTCTTTTTTATACCGCGACCCTGAAACCATGAATAGCGTCGCAGCAAAGTGCATGAATCTCGATTTTTCCTGGACTGCGTCCGCCCGCAAGTATATGGCACTTTATGAAAAGCTTCTCGCCTCTTGACCTCTGCCGTTTATTGACTTTACGCAGAAACTTTGTATAGTAATGTATCGTTGATATGAAAGGATAGAGCACATCATGACCATTGCTGTCGGTTCTGACCATCGCGGGATTGAGCTCAAGAATAAAATTGCTACTTTTTTAAAAGAAAAAGGGATCCGGGTCCAGGATCAGGGCGCTTTTACGACTGACACGTCTGATTATCCAACCTACGCATTAAAGGTCGCGATGAAAGTGAAGAACAAAAAAGCCCGTTTTGGCATTCTTGTCTGTTATAGCGGTCAAGGCATGGCGATCGCGGCGAACAAAGTAAAGGGCATAAGAGCGGCGGTCGCTTGGGAACCGGAGATCGGCCGCTTGGCTCGCGCTCATAACAATGCCAATATCATCGTATTGCCTGCTGGGTTTATTAAGACCGCGAAACAATGGCGCGGATCGATCCAGCGCTTTCTTAATACGAAATTCGAAGGCAACCGGCATCAGAAAAGACTGGATATCATAAATAAATATGAAAACATGCATTAACTAATGATCATCTGATATGAAGATCCTTCCCGTGGCTTTTGATTCGCTCGGTGTCAGGAGCATGGCGACCTATGTGGAGACCGCCGATATAAAAATATTCATTGATCCGGGTGTGTCGGTTTCGCCTGACCGTTACTCGCTGCCGCCCCATAAGCTCGAACTGGACCGGCATCATAAAATGTGGGAAGAAATAAAGCAATGGGTTAGCTCCTCTGATATTATCATCGTTACCCATTATCATTATGATCATCACAACCCGGATGAACCCGAAATTTACGACAAAAAGGATGTTTTTGTCAAACATCCGCGCGAATTCATCAATGATGGGCAAAGGAACCGAGCCACCTATTTCCTGAGCCGTATCGAAAAGTACGCAAAAAGCATTCAGATCGCCGATAATGCCACGTTCAACTTCGGCAAGACAAAAGTCGTCTTTTCGCCGCCGGTATTCCATGGCGCATCTCAGCAACTGGGATATGTCATCCAGGTCATGATCGAGGACTGTGGCAACGAACGTTTTATTTTCAGCTCTGATGTTCAAGGTCCATTGAATTCGGATGCGACAGAATTCATTATCCAGAACGATCCGGGTAAGATCATCATTGACGGACCGGCTACTTACCTCGTTGGTACTCATTATAAGAAATCCGATATCGACAATTGTCTTGAGAATCTGAGCAAGATCATTTCCAAATCATCGGTAAACACGATCATTATTGACCATCACCTGCTCAGGGATATGAATTGGAGCGATTATATTTTAAAGCTTAAGGACATCCGCGATAATTTAATGCTTTGCTCGGCCGCATGTTACCGCGGTGGAAAAGAAGAATTACTGGAAGCAAAACGTCAGGAAATATACGAAGGAAAGCTGTCAAATGTGGATAATTATGGATAACTTGTGGATAATGCATGAACTGCCGTAATATCATGACTTTTTGCCTATTGAATATATTATATATTAACAGTTATCCACAACCGGCGCAGTAATACGACATAATGCAAAATACCGATCTGGAAAAAATAAAAAGGCTGCAGGAAAATCGACAACGCATCACTGACGAGATCCATAAGATCATCATCGGGCAGGATTTTGTCATTGAACAGGTGCTACTGGCTCTTTTTTGTAATGGCCACTCTCTCATCACGGGCGTTCCTGGTCTGGCAAAGACCCTGCTCGTGAACACGATCGCGGATATCCTCGATCTTTCCTTCAACCGGATACAATTCACGCCGGATCTCATGCCATCAGATATCACCGGCACTGAAGTAATCGAAGAGGATCAGTCAACCGGTAAAAGAAACTTCAGGTTCATCAAGGGCCCGATATTTTCCAACGTGATCCTGGCTGACGAGGTCAACCGCGCGCCGCCAAAAACTCAATCGGCATTGCTCCAGGCAATGCAGGAATACAAGGTGACGCACGGCGGCGAAACCCGTGAGCTTGACCTGCCGTTTTTTGTGCTGGCGACCCAGAATCCGATCGAACAGGAAGGGACTTACCCATTACCTGAAGCTCAACTGGACCGGTTCATGTTCAGCATATATATTGATTATCCAGGACCCGGAGAAGAAACCGAGATCGTGAAGACAACGACTTCAGCGTATGAAGTAACGCTTGAAAAAGTGATTGATGCAAAAGAATTCATCATGTTGCAGAAAATAATAAGAAAAATGCCCGTCGCTGATGACGTTGTCGAGCAAACCGTGAGATTGGTCGGTCTTACCAGACCAAAAAGTAATGATTGCCCAGACACGGTCAAAAAATACGTGGCGTGGGGTGCCGGGCCCAGGGCGTCACAGTACCTGATCCTGGGCGCCAAAGCGCACGCCGCGCTTGACGGCCGTTACTCGCCGAACATGAACGACGTGAACTATGTCGCGCATCCGGTCTTACGTCACCGAGTCATCACCAATTTCGCGGCTGAAGCCGAGGGAATGACAACGGATGACATTATAAACGGCATTTTCGAAATACCCTAATATTCGGCTATTATGATAAGAATAAATCCCGTTAGAGAACTCCGTCCTCTAACGGGAATGCGCGACGGCGGTATTAAACCGCCGTCTGCTTTATTCGGAAATAACCACCGATTTAAATCGGTGGTTTTCTCTAACGGGATAAATAAAAAAGCCCCCGTTGATTTGGGGGCTTTTTTATTGTAAAAATGATTATTTCACAACCACCAGGGATTTGCCCATTACACCATCGGGCGTTATGACCCGCACGAAATACACACCATTCGGAAGGTTGATTTCAAATCGATCGGCATACGTACCTATCCCTCGGTTTTCAGTTTCGAGCTTTTCCATCACTTGGCCGGCTGCGTCATATATAACGATCGTTGCTGAACCGGCGTTGGCGATTGAGTACTTCAGCAATATTGAGCTCTGTGCAGGATTCGGCTGCAAAACAAGTCGATTATTGAGCTTGGAAGAACCATACTCAGCAACACCATACACAGGGTCGGGCTTAGACAGACGGCAATCAGCATCCGTGTCTGAATAATAACGGATCCAGGCAATCCCTGGTGACCACTGTCCTGCGCCAGTTTCATAAAGCGTAGTCATGTCTATCTGGTAAAATCCCATGGGAGTACCAAAATCATAAATGGACGCTATTGAATCAACTGGCAGTCCGTTTATCGATTCCAGATATCCGCTGTTATTGCTCCACCCGTCAAGAGATGCTGAATCATTAAGGCAGCGCCATCCATAAGGATAATAGTATGTATCTGCATTAAGATCCTTGTAATATCCGAGATGGTAGAAGTCAGGACCCGCATGATTGAGGGCGTACTCGGCATCGCACGATATTACGGGTGATTTTGTCATCAGACCATCACCATCAATAAGCTGGGAAATGAATGGCTGGGTTTGACTGGGTCGGAACAGGACCCTGATATTGTAATCGGTACCTGTCCACTGATAACCGAAACTAACAGCCGCGCTCATGTCATTGTAGTTATGTGATGCTGAAACATCAAACCCATCAACAGCATATGAGTGTACATAGTCAGTCTCAATAAAAGAACCTGCCATACCGCTTACGCTTTCGAATATCGTTATCGTGTTGGCGGTTTTCCGAGCGACAAAGTAATTCCTGTCGGTGGACGCACTGGCTGCTCCCTGTGCCGCTTTGGGTGTAGGCCAGACATATGGATCCCATGTCGTCGTGTGAACCGTGGCCCAGGTCTGCCCATTATCCGTAGATTGCGCGATAACCATGGCAGTGGCCGTGTTATTGTAATACATACAGCATATCCGGTGGTCTGTGTATTCATGCTCGATCGTGATATGAGGCTGCCAGCACCCATCTGTTGTTTGTTCGATATTATGGATAGTGGATGTTCCCGAGTTGTTAAAATCAGTGAACCGGCGCACCCATATATCCCCGGAGATTGATCCGGTGACATAGGTGTAGGCCAGGAACAGGTAGTGATTTGCGATGTCAATGGTCAAATCAAAGGCGTATCGTTGGTATGGCGAGCCACTAGTTGTTGTATACCACAAAGACCAGCTCTCTCCGCGATCCACCGAACGGTATACATACAGCGTTTCATATGACTGGTCGTTACAGGACACAAATACCGTGTCACCTAAGGCAGCAACGCAGGGGTTTACATCATCACTATAGTTACCGTTAACATAACCCAAATACCATCCGGTTCCTTGCAGGATTTGCCCTTCGTCCTTGTAATTCAGAAGATTGGTATTGTTGTCGTTTTGCTGCACATCGGGTGGATTTCTGGGTAGAGTCCGCTCGCGCTCGATATACGACAGATAATAGTCAGCCTCTTTAAGGATCGACGCAAATTCGGAATAATTATCCGCATTAGGGTTGGATTTGAAAGCAGCGCAAGCCTCGGCTAAGCGTGCACGATAGCCCACATATTTACTATCTTCCGCTGAATATTTATCTGCCGGTAAACGTGACTCCAGCCCAGCCCATTCCTGAAGTATAGCCTTGGTGGCGTTTTGTCTTTCTACCGATGCCATTTCAACCCATTCTGATATCAACTGCGCTTTTTCAATCGTCCACCCGGTCATCACTGTGGATGTCTGCGGGTTGGATTCTTCAGTAACCGTGTTGCCGCCAGCCAGAGCCGTACCCTGGTCAGGAATGACTGTACCTGAACCATGGTCATCCTGGTTAGCAGCAAAAGATACTGCAACTAAAGCACATATAGCAAACCCGATTATTTTTTTCATTTCATCTCCTTTTTATTGATTTCTTTTGCCTAAACTTGCTTTCTGTAACTCACGCGATACCGGTCAGGATCTGTCTATTATATCGTCACCCCCTTTTACAGCTACTTGTTCCATCATAATCACAATTGAAGTAATGTCAATAAAAATCGATCACAGCTTCAGTATTTCGTCAATATTCTTCAAAACTTCCTTGATCTCATCCAGGGTCAGATCACCCATGTGAGCTATCCTGAACGTTTTCTCTTTCAAATCGCCGTATCCGTTGGAGATCTGGAAACCTCTCTTTCCCAGTTCAGAATTCAGGTCAGCGACCGTTATTTTGCGGGTATTATCGATGCAGCTGACCGTTACTGAATGGTACCCTTCCTCTGAAAACATGGCAAAATGCTTCTTTGCCCAGGCTCTTACATACTCAGCCATAGCTATATGCCTTTTATAACGATTTTCCATGCCTTCCGCCAGGATCTTATCCATCTGCAAGTTCAGGGCGTTGAACAAAGAAATGGCTGGTGTTGTTGGTGTTTGCTTGTCTTTTTCGTAGCGTTTCTGCATTGCGTCAAAATCAAAATAATATCCTCGATCTGTGACCGTACGCGTCTTATCAAGAGCTTTCTGGCTTACGGTGCAAACTGCAAGCCCGGGCGGCAAAGCGAAGCACTTCTGACTGCTGGTGATGCATACATCGATCCCGAGTTTGTCCACGTCCACGATATCACCCATAAGCGAGCTGACCATGTCAACCAGCCAGATCACGTCCGGATACTTTTTCATGACTTCGGCGATCTGCTCCACTGGCGCTCTCACGCCCGTGGATGTCTCGTTCTGAGCCAGCGCGATCGCCTCGTATTTCTTGGTCTTGAGCTTTTCTTCGATCATTTCAGGCTTTATCGCCTTACCCCAGGGCACGGTGATCGCGTCGGCGCTTTTACCGCATGCCTTGCTGATCTTGAACCAACGGTCGCTGAACGCGCCGTTGACGGCGTGGAGGATGTCTTTTTTAACGCAATTGCGAATAGCGCCTTCCATAACACCGGTACCTGATGATGTAAATACATAGGTATAGTTCTTCGTGTTCAGCGCTTTTTTAATCTTATTTATTACTCCATCATTTATCGCGGCAAAATCCTTTGACCGGTGCCCGATCATAGGCTTAGCCTGAGCATCGAGGATGTCTTGCCTGACTTCAGTCGGTCCTGGTATAAACAGTTTTTTGTGCATTCAAACCTCCTTAATAATTATTTTCAAAAGACAAAATCTGATGGTCAATTATACCCGGTTTTTCCTCATTGTCAACCCATACGGAATCCTTGACACCATCCTCTTATCATATATAATTGGTAAAGAATGGATAGAACTATCGACGCGAAGCGTCTTGAACTCCTGAAGAGGATCGATAATATCCTTGGTTCATCATACGACCCTCACAAGGTCATCAGACGGATATATCTGGAAATTTCAAAAGTCTACGATACGCGCAATTTTTATATCGCAATCTATAATCGGCTCGAAAACACGATAAGTTTTGAAGTCTACACGATCAAAGGTAAGCATTTTAACATGTTGACGCGAAAATTGTCAGGTGGCATGACCGAATATGTCATAAAATCAAAAAAAACACTAAGAATTGATCGTAATCTCAAGGGTTTCTGCCGGAAACACGGCATAAAAATAATCGGTCGGCTGGCTAAAAGCTGGCTGGGCGTGCCGATGATATACAAAGACAATGTCGAAGGTGTCATGAATATCCAGGATTATAACCATGAAAACGCATATTCTAACATGGATGAATCTTTTCTCATGAGCATTGCTTCGCGTGCGGCCGTGGTGATCGCCAATACCCGTCTTTTCGAAGAAGAGGTCATAAGGGCGAAAGAGCTTGCGCTCATGAACCAGATCGCGCACCGTTTGACAAAGAGCCTCGATCTCGCGACCATTTGTGAAAGCGTAACGGATTCGATCATTGAAAATTTCAGGAATTTCAACGTTGCAGTGTTCCTGTTGAAAGACAAAGCTCTCGAACTACAAAAGCTGTCGCGGGGTTTTGTCGACGACGTACCGCGGAACTTGCGGATAAAACCTGGTCACGGCATTGTCGGTACAATCCTGCACACGTCGAGAACGATCGTCTCGAACGATATCACCCGGAACCGGCACTATGTCGCGTACGGTCAAACCTGCACAAAATCCGAGATCGCTCTGCCTTTAAAAATATCAAGAAAACTGGTGGGTGTCCTGGACATTCAATGCAACGAGGTGAATGCCTTCAACCAAAACTCGGTCAGAACTCTGGAACTGATCGCCGACCGGCTCAGCGTGGCGATCCACAACGCACGGCTTTACGAAGATGCCACGAACCATGCCAAGGAACTCGCCGTATCCTTCACCATCGCCCAGTCCGTGATCTCCACGCTGGACCTTGATGACGTGCTGATAAAGATACTCGGTGTCATCAGGCAAACTTTCGGTTACACGAACTGCGCGATCCTGCTGATCGATAAGGATAAAAAAGAGCTCTATATCAGGGCGGCTCACGGATATTCCGAATACGTGATTAAACATTCCCGTCTCAAGATCGGTCGGCATGAGGGCATTACCGGTTATGTCGCAGCCAACAGTAAAATGTTCTACGCGCCGGATGTTTCCAAAGTGCCTTTCTATGTCCAGGGTAAAAAAACCATTAAATCGGAAGCCGCCCTGCCGCTCATGATAAAAGGCGAGATCATCGGTGTCCTCGACCTGGAGAGTGACCGCCTGGACGCGTTTTCCGAAAAAGACCTGCGGGTATTTTCCATCTTTGCCTCCCAAGCCGCGATCGCGATCGAGAACGCCCGTTTGTATGACGAAACCAAGAAGCTGTCTTTAACCGACTCGCTCACCCATATCGCCAACCGCCGTCATTTTGATCTGATGCTTGATTCTGAAATGAGGAAAGCCCGCGGTTATTCAAGACCACTGAGTCTGGCAATGGTCGACCTTGATAATTTCAAATCGTTCAATGACCGAAATGGACACCAAGCAGGAGACTTGACGCTGGTTGCCCTTGCCAGAACACTTAAGGACAACGTGCGTGACACCGATTTTGTGGCGCGGTACGGCGGAGAAGAATTCGTAATAATTTTCCCGGAAACATCCCTGAGCGCGGCATTAAAAGTATCGGAAAGGGTCAGGAGCGCGGTCGAGAGAACAAAAATCTCATTCAAAAACGTTGGCAAGGGGAACATAACCATCTCTATCGGATTAGCGGCATTCCCTCTCAACGCGCGGGACGCGGTCGATCTGATCAGTAACGCCGATAAGGCGCTTTACCGCTCGAAATCACTCGGCAAGAACCGGGTAGAATCACTGTAAAATTCTTCCTTTTTCAGCATTGTTTCGTTTACCATAAAACCAAATCTAGATTCTTCGCTTCGCTCAGAATGACAGGAAGATGTGTCATTCTGAAGGTTTCGCAGAAACCTGAAGAATCTATGTTTGTCTGATCATTATATCGAAATCAATTGAACATACACTGGTCTGCCAATGATATTATCTTAGTAAGAGTGGCGGTTTTCTAATCCGGGTAACGGTTCAGGATATCGTCCAAAACTTCCTGCCGTTCGACCAGCACTTTGCGTGATTTGCTGCCCTGGAAAGGCTCCACGATCCCGGCGGCCTCAAGCTGGTCGACGATCCTCCCGGCCCGCGCATATCCGAGGTTAAGCCGGCGCTGCAGCAGTGAAACGGACGCGATCTGGTGCCGAAAAACAAGCCGGGCCGCGTCCTTGAACATCGGATCCACCTCGCCCTCTTCGACCGAGGTCGTGGATTCTTCCTCGGTCACGACTTCGCCTAGCTGCGGATAGTATCCGGTCAGTATTATCTCATCGATCTTTTCGTTCGGTATTACGTTGGATAGCGCTTTTCTTTTTTCGCCGAACGCCGGGTCGTCCTGGTCCACGAAAACAGTCCACAGTTCTTCATCGAGGATCGCGTTTATTATCTCTTCCTGGTCGGCTTCGACATCCTTCATAAGCTCGGCCAGGTGCTGCTGGGCAATCAGGCGGCTGATCGCGCAAACCTCTTCGGTGGAAATATAAGCGCCGTGAAGACGGATGGGCGTGCCCTTACCCGGAGGTAGAAAGAGCATGTCGCCGCGGCCCAATAGTGATTCAGCACCGTTCATATCCAGGATGGTCCGGGAATCGGTCTTGGAAGCCACCTGGAATGCGATGCGGCATGGGAAATTTGCTTTTATCAGACCGGTAATGACGTCGACCGACGGCCGCTGCGTCGCGAGCACGAGGTGAATACCAACGGCCCGGGACATCTGGGCTAAGCGTGTGATATTCTCTTCTATTTCGCTGGGCGCCGTCAGCATAAGGTCGGCAAGTTCGTCAACGATTATCACGATGTAGGGTTTGACCCTCCCATCCTTTTTGCGCATTTTCTCATTATACCCGTCGATGTCGCGGACATTTTCGCGCGCGAAATCCCGGTACCGCGATTCCATGATAGCCACACACTGCTCCAGCTCCTCTACTGCGTCTTTGGGTTCGATCACCGCCCGCCTTAAAAGATGAGGAATGGCGTTGTACATTGGGAGTTCCAGGCGTTTCGGATCAATCATAAGGAACCTGAGGTCCTTATAAGAAGCGTGATACAACAGGCTGGCAATTATCGCGTTGATGCACACGCTTTTACCGGATCCCGTGGTACCCGCGATTAGCATGTGCGGCATCGCCGAGATGTCATCGCTTACCGGCTTACCGGTGATGTCCTCGCCCAGCGCGATAGCGAGCGGCGACGGATTGTTCTCGAAATCGGGGTCCATGATACAGCCTTTCATAAAGACAAGGCTGCGTTCCCGGTTCGGTACTTCAATTCCGACCGCTGATTTACCGGGGATCGGCGCGACGATGCGGATGCGTGTCGCCTTCAGCGCCAGTGCCAGATCATTGTCGAGATTGGCGATGCGGTTGACCTTTATGCCCGGCGCGGGCTCAAATTCAAAGCGCGATATGACCGGTCCCGACTCGATACCGGTGACTTTTCCCTGGACATCAAATTCCTCAAGACGGCGTGTCAGGATTTCTGCTTCCTTTTTCAACGTATCCTCGTTGACGCCGCGTTTGGCTTGCGTTTCAACCAGGATCTTCAGGAATTCAGCCTTAAAATCGATCCTGGGTAACGTCTTCTTTTTCCCTGGCGTATCACCGTTTGCATCTCCTTTTTTCTCCCCGGGTTCAGCCGGTGGTTCTTCTTTCGGCACTTTTGCTCTTTCTTTCTTCAATTTTTCCACGGGCGGCATGATTTTGATGACCGGTTCTTTGAGTCGCTGCGGGATAATGATCTTTTTCATCATCATGAAGAGCATGATTATTATGCCAAAACCGATGATCATGAACGTGCCCACGCGTCCGAAATATTGAAGCAGGAACTCGGTTACTACTACTCCGAGACGACCGCTCACCGGCATGCCGTTGAATGCCAGTATGACAAACAATGCCAGCAGACTGTCGACAATGAGACCGACCGGTACCGCGTATAACAAGTGATAACCATCCTGCTGTTCACTTCTGAATACATAAATATGACTTAAATAGATAAGGATCAGGGGAATGCAGAAGAAGTAAAGTCCGATCAGGAAAAAAACGGCATATGACGTGTAATAGCCTAATAAGCCCCCGAAATTATTACCCGGCAGCGCCGGGAAGATTAAAAACGATATCTGGGATATCAGGAACAGCACGGCCACAAGGAACATCACGATCCCGAGAAGCCTGCGCTGCTTTGACTCATCAAGCCGCTGGGCGATAACGATCAGCACACCGCAGGCGATCAGCAACAGCAACACCGATATGACGGTATTCAAGATCACTGACATGATCACGCTCAGCCTATTGTATATAGAAACTTATTATTGTCAATGCAATGACCAGGATGATCCAACGAGATCACAAAGCCGGCCGGAACCCGAAAGAGCCCATATGCTCGACGGGCCACGAGGAATCGCGGTTTGCGGTCCGTACTCCATCGCCATCATTGGTCCATGAGCCGCCCCGCATGACCCGATCAGTGCCATTTTCCGGACCCTGGGGATCCGCATTTTGTTTCCACGCGTAGTAATCGGCAAGGTACCAGTCGGCGCACCACTCCCAGACATTGCCGGCCATCGCATAACAACCGAAAGGCGAGATCCCGCTGTCGAACACGTTGACCGGGCTCGTATACTGATACCCGTCAAGTTTTGCCTCAAAAGGGCTGCTCCCGAAAAGATTGCAGCGGTAAGTGCCTCCGGCATTAGGTTCATCATTACCCCAGGGATATTTGCGGCGGTCATTGCCGCGCGCGGCCATTTCCCACTCGGCCTCTGTAGGCAGACGAAGCTGCGCCCAATCGCAGAACGACCTGGCGTCTTCCCATGTCACATTAGCGACCGGGTAATCCGGGTATTTTAAGAAATAATCGTCCATTCCCTTAAAGTTGGGTGATTTGGGATAGGAATGTCCCGTGGAATCGCAAAAAATCTTATATTGTTCGTTAGAAACCTCATACTTGCCGATGAAAAATCCGTTGACAAGAACATTATGCATGGGCTTTTCATCCGCGTCGCCTTTATCCGAGCCCATGATAAATGAATCAGAGGATATCTTGATCAAAATAATACCGCTTTTTTCATGACGGAACTCCACATGACCTTGGGTATTTTTGCCCAAAGGGATCAGACCCTTCAGGGAACCTTGATTCGCCGGCTTCGGCTTGTTCTGATTTTCAGGTCCGCCCTTGCCGCAATAAAGCGCGATAAGGCAGATCATCAGTAACGGCCACATTGAAAAAAAGCATATGCTCCGTATCCATTCTTTCATAATACCTCCTAAACTAACCATTATCATCATCATCATATCAGACGTATCATCATTGTCAAGACAGCAGTGCGTCATTGCGGGCGATCCCTGTGTCTGTCATTCCGTGCTTGCCTGTCCTCTGACATGATCAGGGGGAGACGGAATCCAGATATTGCTGGTCCTGGATTCCCGCTCCCCGCTTTTGCGGGGACAAGTTTACCCCTGCGAAGGCAGGGGCGGGAATGACAGAGGAGGAGGTCATGGCTATTAATTTTCTATATCCTTGATTTTTATGTACGATTGAATATAATTTTTCATGGCTGTACTCCATTTCCTCGACCTGACTAAGAGCCATAAAGACAACCATTTAAAACTCTTTGAAAGACTGATAACCGCCGCCGACGGCATGAAGATCACGGCAAAAAATGAACCCTGCGCCATCAAAACCCATTTTGGCGAAGACGGAAATATAAACTTTCTACATCCCCTTTTTGTCAAGCGGCTGGTTTCTATGATCGGCAAATCCGGAGCCAGTCCTTTTCTCGCGGAAACGACCACGCTGTATTCAGGCCGGCGTTTCCATGCTGACACTCATATTGCACTAGCCCGTGAACATGGTTTTGATTTCGCGCCCGTTATCATAACTGACGGTCTTTATGGCGACGAGTATGACGACGTAAACGGCTCTAAGATCGCACGCGGATTCAAGCGGGTCGCCTCGATTATCGCGGCCAGTCATTTCAAAGGTCATATGCTGACCGGATTCGGAGGGGCGATAAAAAATATCGGGATGGGCTGCGCTTCCAAGGGTGGTAAACTCGACATGCATTCGCAGTCTAAACCGTACGTGGTTGCAGTTAAGTGCACGGGTTGTCTCAAGTGTCACGACTACTGCGCTTTCAAAGCGGTCAAAAAAACCGGCAAGACAGTTGAGATAGACAAAGCCATATGCACGGGCTGCTGCGGCTGCATGTCGGTCTGCCCCGAGCGCGCTATAAAATTTTCCTGGAGCGCAGGTGCTTCTGATGTCCAGAAAGGCATCGCGCGCTACACCGCCAATTTCATAAAGGGACGCAAAGTTTTTTACATCAACTTTCTGTTGAAAATATCGCCGGAATGCGACTGTTTTCACTCGAACGAACCACTGCTCTGCCCCGATATCGGTATTCTCGCAGGATTTGACCCGGTCGCCATTGACCAGGCTTCCTACGACATGACACGCACTGCGCTCGAAAAGATCCACCCGGACGTTGATCCTCAGGAACAGCTGCTCTTTGCCGAAAAACTCGGCGCGGGAGAAAGAAAATATGAAATTAAAACCATCTAAGTTAAACCTTAAGGACAGGATCAAAAGGCTGGAAAAGCTTATTGACGCATCATTGGCTCTTTCTTCGACCCTCAATATCGACGATCTGCTCAACCTTATCCTGCAGAAAGCCGAGGATGTCATGGAAGCGGAGGCGTCATCGGTCTTCAAGATCGACCCCGAGAAAAATGTCCTGTACTTCCTCACGGCCCGCGGCGTGAAGGGGAAAGAAGCCAAAAATATACAGATCCCCATGGGTAAAGGCATTGTCGGCTGGGTAGCCGAGCACGGAAAACCTCTTCTTGTCGCCGATGTCACGAAAGACAAGCGCTGGTTCAGCGTCGTCGACAAAAAAACGAAGTTCATCACTCGTTCCATTCTAGCTGTTCCCCTTTTCGTAAAGGGCAGGATCATCGGTGTCGCCGAAGTATTGAACAAACGCGGCAACCGCCAGTTCAACAAGGACGACCTGGAAATGTTCATGTCGCTGGGCAATCAGATCGCGATCGCGGTCGAAAACGCGTCGCTGTACAAGGAGCTCGATGAGCTGTTTCTTTCTTCGATCCGAGCGATCGTGGAAGCGGTCGATGCCAAGGACCCTTATACGCGCGGTCATTCTGCCCGCGTTGTCGAATTCTCTCTGCTGATCGGCAAACAGGCGCGCTTAAACAAAAAGAGAATGAAAGACCTGGAAGTCTCGGCCATATTGCACGACGTGGGCAAGATCGGTATCCCTGACCGGATCCTGGGAAAACCGGGGAAACTCACCTTTGATGAATTCGCCTACATGAAGAACCATCCGAAGTTCGGCGCTGAGATCATCGAACCGATCGCGGAGCTCAAACGGCTCTCCCCCAATATCCTGCATCATCATGAACGCTTTGACGGCAACGGTTATCCGGACGGATTGAAGGGCGATTCCATACCGCTCTATGCCCGGATCATAGCTATTGCCGACACTCTCGACGCCATGACCTCGGACCGGCCTTACCGCCAGCGCATGGAGAACAATGCGGCGATACTGGAGATCGAAAGGTGCGCCGGTTCGCAGTTCGACCCGCAGCTGGTAAAGATATTCATGAACGCTTATGGCAAAACAACTTAAAGGCACGCTGGTCATCGCCATCGCCGCACTGGCGCTGGTCAATGTCATCGCGCTGTACAAGCCGGTCTGGCAGCCGTTCGAAAAAAAGATCTATGACCTTAAATACCAAATAATGCTGCGCAGTGAACCTCAGGAAAGTATCGTGATAATTGATATCGATGAAGCCAGTCTGGCAAAACTCGGCCGGTATCAGAACTGGCCCCGGGCGTATTTCGCCGAGGTCATTGATTACCTTAAGCCGGCGGCAGCGGTCGGCATAGATATTTTCTTCGCGGAACCCGACACATTGCCCGTGATCGCGCGGCAATATTACCAGAAACCTGATTTTGATTCCATGACCGGCAGTGCGATCCGCAGCAGCGGCAATGTGACGCTTATCTCCACGCTCGAGCAGGAACCCGTTTTTGCCGGTTTGTGTTCGACCGGGCTGGGCGAGATAATCGCCGATAATGATGGCGTGGTTCGCCGTGGTTACTTCGCGCTCAACGGCAAAAAAACTTTTGCGGCGGTCCTTGCCGGCATCACAAAAGAGACCAAAGCTGGATCATTCCTCATAATTTACCACAGTCTGGGCTCCTTTCGTTTTATATCGTTCGTCGATGTGTATTTGAAACGTGTGCCGCAGGAATATTTTGCTGGCAAGACCATTCTTATCGGCGGTTCCGCACCCGGGCTTTTTGACTACCACGCAACGCCGTTCGCGCGGCACTTTCCTGGTATCGCGATCCAGGCCAATCTCGTTTTGAACATGCGAAGCGGCGACCGGATCCATGAGGTGCCGTATGGTTTTGTGCTGCTTTTCACGCTGGTCGCGGTTTTGATCATTGTCTTTCTCGTGATCCGCGCTAAATATTATCTTTATATCTCCGCCATCGTAGTTATCGTGCTGCTCACGATCATCCTGTCGCTGGTGCTGTTCACTTCAAAAATGGACGCAGGCGTAGTCAGGCTATTCTATACTTTCGTCGCTGCGGTGATCGGAGCGCTGATCTACAGGTACCAGGTCGAGGAAAAAGAAAAGAAAAAGATAAAATCGATCTTCGCCCGATATTACTCCAAGGAGCTGGTCGAGAAGGTCATCGCCAAACCGCCGAAACTGGGCGGCGAAAAGGTCGAATGCACGATACTGTTCGCGGATATCCGCAATTTCACGCCCTACGCCGAGAAATCGTCGCCGGAAGAGGTCGGCGCTAAACTGAACCGGTTCCTGACCGAAATGGTCATAATCGTTTTCAAATACCAGGGACGGATCGACAAATTCATCGGTGACTGCGTGATGGCGGTCTTTGGGTCTCCGGTCCAGGTAAAGAATTCAGCCTTCAACGCGTGCCAGGCAGCCCGTGAAATGGTCAAGCGGGCAAAAGAACTCGGATTCTCGATCGGTGCCGGCATAAACACCGGCGAAGTCATCAGCGGCAATTTCGGCTCGCCCATGCGCATGGAATACACTGTTATCGGCGACGCGGTCAACCTCGCGGCCCGGTTGGAAAGCCTGACCAAGGAATTCGGCGTTCAGATCATTGTCAGCGAGACTACTTCTGCGATGGCGAAAAAGAACGAAATGGTCGAACTTCCTTTCCGCGCCCTTGGTAAAGCACGGGTGAAGGGCAAGGCTGATGAGATATCCGTGTATGAATTGCAATAAGGAATGAAGTTAAGAGGTTATGAAGATGGGAGGCTATGATAAAATGGATGCCGGTAAAAAGATTAGACATTACAGAGAGCTTGACGTTTATAGACTGGCTTTTGATGCAGCTATGGCAATTTTTGATGCATCTAAAAAATTCCCCACAGGCGAAAAATTTTCACTATCAAGCCAAATTGTGCGTTCTTCCAGGTCGGTATGTTCAAATATTGCTGAAGCCTGGCGTAAACGCAAATACAAAGCGTTCTTTATAAATAAGTTAACAGACTCTATGTCAGAAGCTTCTGAAACTCAAACATGGCTTGAATTCTGCCATGCCTGCAAGTATATCGATGAAAACTTTTTTAAAAAACTGGATTCTACATATGAAGTCATCATCGCGAAGCTTAACACAATGGAGCGTAAAGCTGATACATTTTGCTTCTAGCGCAAATGTGTATAATAAAAGATATTTATTTGATGCGCTCAGTTCTTTTTTAAAGCTTCAAATCTTCATATCCTCCCCTCTTCTGTCTCTCCCCGCTCTTCAAATCTTCCGATCTTCTCATCTTCAATCTTTTTCCGCTCTTCATAACCTCTTAACTTCGTAACTTCAATCATTATGAAAAATGGCGGTAAAATCTCGATCATCGAAGGCGCGTTCGCGCAATTTCACATCACTCTTACCGGCGGTATGTTCCTCACGGCATTCGCCCTATATATCGGCGTCAATGCTTTTCAAATGGGTTTACTCGCCGCGATCCCTTCGATCATGGCAAGCGTGGGGTTTGTATCCGCGTATCTCGCCTATACGTTCGGCAAGCGAAAATTGCTATGCGTCTACACGTCAGGAATTGGCCGGGGTTTATTCATTGCTTTTATTGTCGCGCTAGCTTTTAACTTCAGAATATCGATACAATTATTCTTTCTGGTAATATTTTTATTTAACTTCTTTTTGTCCTTTTCAGGCAACCTTTGGACATCATGGATGAGCGATCTTATTCCCAGAGAAGCCAGAGGTAAATATTTCGGTATCCGCAACACGATCATAAGCGGAATAGGTATGATCGTTAATTATACAGGCGGGATACTCCTTGACCGCTTCACTCAGAATACAGCATTCTTGATGATATTTTCAGTTAGTGTCATGTGTTCCACGATCGCCGCGCTAATCCTTTCATCACAACCAGAACCTGTCTTTGAGAAAAAAGTGATCAAACTTGAAACAGTTTTTCTGACACCTCTGCGCGATAAAAATTTCGTTTCCCTTGTAACCTTTGTTTCTTTCTGGTATCTTTTTGCCGGTATTGCCGCGCCTTTCTGGGTCGTGCATATGATAAAATTCCTGAAGATGTCTTACTCCACGATCGCCATCTATTCGATCATTGCCGGTATATCCAGTCTCGGCTTTCAGTTATTATGGGGCAAAATGATCGACAAAACAAGATCCAAACCCGTACTGACGATCAATTTCATCGGTGTTATATTCCTGCCCTTAATCTGGCTTTTTGCCAGGCCAAATTTCACACTGCCGATCTGGATCGATGCCTTTTTCAGCGGCGGTTTCTGGAGCGGTATAAACCTTAGTTTGTTCAATATCCTGCTGAGCCTGACCGAGGACAAGGAAATCAAGGAATCTTATTTCGCTGTTTTCTCGACGATCACCGGCATCTGCGGATTCCTGTCTTCACTATTAGGCGGTCTGATCGCGCAGGTCTTGTCGAGATTTGAGTGGCAGTTCCTGGGCCAAACATTTATTAACTTCCATGTTCTGTTCCTGGGCACGACGCTGTTCAGGGCGATAAGTCTTGGCTTCCTCCGTCAGGTCCATGAAAAAGAAGCGTATCCCACGTTGTATACGCTGCAGATGATCGGCGACTACACGGTCCGCAGGTTGAACGAATATAAGGACCTGGTCCTCAACGCCCTCCGGTTCACCAAGTAAATCCTTTTCGTCATTGCGAGCGATCCTTGTGCGCAACATTACACCCTCTCCTTTTTCCTCCCCCCTCGAGGCAACGTGGAAAAAATAGATGAATTGCAATGAATGGTATCCCTGTGGGAGGGAGGGTAAGGGTGGGGGGGATAACTGGAGTCCCGAGGGGCGAGGGGCGGCAATCTCAGCCGTGTTTTTCCCTTTTCCGCGATTGCTTCGTTGCTTCGCTCCTCGCAATGACAGAAGTGGAAGTTTGATAGGATATCAATATATAAATACTATCTTTTCTGTAGCGATGCGGCTGCCCGCATCTGTCTCCAGCCGGCAATAATACACTCCCGCCGACGCTTTACGGCCAAAGGTATCATCACCATTCCATGAGATCGAATATTCGCCATTACCCGGTTCAAATTTAACCGCATACGTCTTCAAAAGCCTGCCTAAGACGTCGTAAATCTTGAGCTTTAATTTTTGCTGGACTGTCCCCATGATGATCGTGAACTGTACCGGCTTTCTTGCGCTGAACGGGTTGCTCGTGACCTGAAGGCGACATTTATCGTACGCAACAGCAGCCCTGTGATCTTCTTCAACCCCCACGAACGGATACAGCTTGCCCCAGATCCGTTCCACCCGGATCCCGCGATTGCCCAGGTTCGTTGTCTTGCTGGTATATGTGACCAGGGTCTGGTCGCCGTTGCCTCGGCACAAAGAAGGTTCGATCTGGTCATAGGCGTGCGAGGCGACCAAGTATGTGTTAAGCACATTTCCCGCAGAATTGACCTTGGCGCCGTACAGGTCATAAGTACCGTCGTCCGTATATTGTTCCCAGACAACCAGATAGTTAGTGCCGTCAAAACAAACCTGTGGTGAAGTGGCAACTTTGTCCAACGCGGAGATCATGATGCCCTGCGTATCCAGCACTATACCGGATTGCGTTACCCGGCTGCAATAGATGACGCTTGAATCAAGAGGCCATCCTCCACCGTCATTTCTCTCATCCTGCCATACGACAAGAAAGTTCGCTCCGTCGAAGGCAGCTACCGGTGCATACTGACCCCGTACTGCTTGCGATATAGGAACGCTTATCGAATCAAGCATGTTGCCTGCGGTATCAACACGTGCTCCGTAAATATCTTTATATCCATATCTCCAATCTTCCCAAACCACCATATACAATCCACCACCGAATGCGAGTTTTGGACAATGTAGTTCGCTGTAGTAACCGATGTTGAATCCCAATGTATCAATGACTGTTCCGTTCAACCCGATGCGCGCCCCATATATTTGACCGAATGCGGTTTGGCGAAAATCCTGCCATACTGCCATAAAATTTCTGCCGTCAAACGTCACTGCGGGGTCGGAACAGGTTACAGGTATGCCTCCCAGAGAAATTTGAAATCCCAGACTGTCTAAAACTTCACCGGTTGTGCGCACTCTCGCGCCGTAGACATCAGCATTCGTTATCCAACCACTCAGCAACCGGATTTCTTCAAGCCAGACAACCAGATATATACTATCACCGAAAGCGATGCAGGGTGAAATCGCACCGCCGCGATAATCCGTCAATCCTGCGGGCCTGAAATTACAGATTGGAATGGCATTTGTATCAATTATCGTGCCGGCGGAATTCACGCGAAGTCCATATAGACTTGAATAACTTGCAGACAGGGTGTCATAATGCTTGTCCTGCCAGCATACAAAATAGTTTGTACCGTCGAATCCTGAGGCTGACATCGTTTGTCGACCGGGGATCTTTACTCTTCCGGCATTAAATGGTAGACCGATAATATGCAGCGTGGAATCGATAATAGCCGCTCCAATAGAAAAAGATTCGATTTTACATTCACCTGATGCATCACTCCCGTGCCTTCGTTGCCAAACGAGTAATGATTTGCTATTTCCTTTAACGAAATGACTGTTATACTCGCTGAAAACTGCAGACGCGTTTACTATAATATCATTGGTGTCCAGGTCAACACCGTTTAGCGTTACCCTGGAACCAGCAAGGGCAAACAGTACAGAATTAGACGTCCAGCTATGCCAGGTAACCAGGTATTTGGTTTCATCATACATAACCTCCGGTGTAAAAGCAGAATATACTGACATCGGCACCGTAGTGTCTGACAAACATATTTCCGTTGTATCAATGACGATACCCGATTGCGTAATGCGTTTTCCGGCTATGTATTGAATCCAATTTTGAGGTTTGCACTGATAAACGACAAAAAAATTCGTTCCATCAAATGCGACTGCCGCATTGCGCTCCCTGACGTCTGATCCTACAGCAACCGGAATACCCGCCGTGTCAATAACAGCTCCTGAAGGAGAAACGCGGGCCGCAAAAATGTCACCAGTTTGTCCACTACCAAACCCCATATAATGCCAGACAACCAGGTATGCGGAATCGCCGTATGCCAATCTTGGTAAATCACCTCCTAGCCAAATGGGCGATATCCTGATCGATGGAACATCAAGCACCATTCCGGATGGGGATACCCTTGCACCCCGGATGCCACCTGAATATTGACCATAAGTGTTATTCCAAACCACGAGGTAATTCGTGCCGTCAAATGCGATTTCAGGGCAGGCAGGGCAGCCAATACTCCCTGAATCGATCGTAATGCTCGTGGTATCCAGCAAAGTTCCGCCGGTGCTTACCCGTGCGCCGGCAACGGCGTTGACCACAAATTCCTGATAGTCGCAATATGGAAGGTATTCCCTCCATACTACGAAATAATTTGTGCCGTCAAATGCGACAGCTGGATCCTGCGCCCAGCGATCCGTTTTGATCGCGATGCCGAAGGTGTCAAGGATAACCCAGCTTTCACTCACCCTCGTTCCATAGATCGCCGGGAACCCGTTTCGATAATCGGTCCAGACGATCATATAATTCGTGCCGTCGAATGCAGGATCCGGGCAGAACTTGTTGCCCACGCCGGGGAATGAAACGTAATTGGTGTCAATGATGAATTCGCCCTCACCAAAAAGCAGGGATAACGAACAAATACAGATCAACGAAACAAATAATTGCTTCATAATTCCTCCCTAAAAGACATATTTTCAAATCTTTATATATTAATATTATGCATAATCCATGCCTGTTCCAAGGCATTAATATATTGTATTTTCATCGTAAAACATACGCCGCCTGTCTCATATTACAGGACTGTATCAAAATAATACAATTTTATCCTACCTTGACAGGCACTGCTTTATAATTACACTATAATCCATGCTTTTTATTCTCTGCGGTCTCAGCGTTCCCTTCTCTTTCTCTGCGGCCTTTGCGGTCTTTTGTGTTCTCAGCGGTCTCCGCGTCAATGAAGATTGACATTGGCATCTACTACGGTCCCATCGATCTCCTCGTGTACCTGGTGCGGAAAAAGGAGGTTGATATCTTCGATATCCCCATCGCGCAGGTTGCCGAGGAATACCTGGATTACATACGCAAGATCGAACGCGATGACCTCGAGGATGCCGCGGATTTTCTTCTAATGGCGGCGATACTGATCCGGCTGAAGGTCAAATCCCTTCTCCCCCGCACGCCCGAAGACGAGGAGGCTAACAAGCCGATCACGTTGATGCAGATCATCGAGGAATTCAAGAAATACAGGGAGATCGCCAAGGCGTTCGGCGTGATGGAAGCCGAGCACAGCAAACAATTCCCCAGAATATCAAAGGACGAGCCGGTGACAGTTCTGGAAGAAGGCGACCTGGCAAGCCTGGTGCTGGCGTTCCGGCGGCTTAAGCCGCCCGAAGTGGAAAAGCTTTTTTTGAAAAGACAGGAAGTTCCGATCGAGACGATCATTACCGACATAAAGAACATCCTAAGTACCCGGGAGCGGATCAACTTCCTTGAATTCCTTAAAACTAAAGACGACATTCCGCTTGCCGTGGGATATTTTTTCGGAATGCTCGAGCTTGTGAAAGAAGGCATCGCCAAGGTCATGCAGGATACGACGTTCGGGGATATCTACCTGTACAATAATGCAAAATCCTGATTTCGAAATCCGAAATCCTAAACAATATCGAATGACCAAAATCTTTAATTCCCCCCCACCTCAATCCTCCCCCTCGAGGGGGGAGGGAAGGGGAGGGGGTGTGTTTGGGATTTAGAATTTAGAATTTGTTTATGTTTCATGCTGAGGATTCGACACGAAGCGGGATTTAGATATTAGTATTTAGGATTTACAATGCTTTTATTCTTAATTTTATCATATATCGCCCGCGAGGACTCAAACTGCCAGTATTTACTGGATAAACAACTCGCTCATTATTTCCCGGCATGGGAATGCTATTTTGATTCATCATACAACGGCATGCGGACTTCGCAGGGATGCCTGGACCTGCTGAATTGGTACATCGACCTTCAGACGCGTTATGAAGTTTTGCTGTCAAGAAGAATTGGTCTCAGATACCGCAATCACTACCGCGGCGATTATAACGATCACATTAACAATCACTATTTTGATCCTTTATTGAAACTTAACGAAAATTTTAAACTTATACTGTCAATTACCACACACTATTATAAGGGTGAAAATGAAATAGGAGTGGGATATCAATGGGGCAAGGATTACATGAATTTCATGGAAACGTTCATCAGTGTTGAAAATTTCGATCGGAATTTTTCATTGAAGGCCTCCCCTGAAGGACCGGATAAATTCACCTACTCGGGCCTTGCATACCCGATAAAACTCATCACCACGATAAACAAAACATGGACCCATGGCCGGCTGAATTTAGACTGTGATCTGAGCACAAAGTACAAGATGCATTCAACAATCTTGACAGAAGAAGGCTGGAACAGAAAAGCAAACCTGCGCGTGTGGCATGACATAAAACAATGGCAATTTGGCATAATCTCGAACCTTCAATTATCCGATATTGAGAAACATGTAAATGACTATGCTGAGACTACGTCCGTCTACGAATTAAGATCCTTTGAGATGATCAACGAACCCATGATCGCCTGGCAAATAAACGCGAAATGGAAACCCGTGGTATACTTCACTTACGATTTCAAAACAGTTGAAGAAGAATCACTTAGTGTAGACCAGTCTTATGAAAGAAACATTTTTGCCTACCTTGTTGACCTAGAGTTCTCACCGGGTGGAAGGTTTATCTGGCATCTGGGCACCCAACGCCAGTTCTATGAAAGTAATTGTACGGATTTAAGCATAGGCGAAACAAATCACCGTGAATTCAAAGAAAGACGGATAAATGTAGGGCTTGAATACCGCTATAACAATTTTTGGTTCTACCTTGTCGAAGCCATGGAGGGGGATTTTCCCACGGAAAAATATCTGCACAACCATACCTACCTGCAGATGATGCTGAAGTTCTAAGCTGTCATTGCGAGTGATCTTTGTACGAAGCAATCTCAGTTATTGTCATCCTGAGTCCGCCAAGCGGTATCGCGCACGAAGGATCTCAGATTCTTCATTTCGCTTCGCGAAACTCAGAATGACAGAAGAAAAGAAAAATTGCTTCGCGGTTTCTGTCACTCCTGCGTATGCAGGAGTCCAGTATTCAAGAAATCTGGATTCCGTGTCAAGCACGGAATGACAAATGAAAAGCCACTTCATAGTATTAAATATATCATAAAAACATATTGACATTGCGTGTGCATATTATATACTATGGAAACGCGGGAGTAGCTCAATGGTAGAGTCACAGCCTTCCAAGCTGTTTGTTGCGGGTTCGAATCCCGTCTCCCGCTGTGTCTCGCCTGCGGCGAGACAGCAGATAGCGTATGGCTGATGGTTTATAGTAAACAAAAATACTGAGCGCAAATGGTGTTTGTAGGGCAAGGCTTTAGCCTTGCGAAGAAATAATTGCAAACCTGAAGGTTTGCCCTACGTGTGAATAAAAAATTTATAATTGATAAAAACTAAAAAAATAAAACATGAAAGCGGTTATCCAGCGGGTTAATAAAGCGAGCGTGACGGTTGATGGCTCACGTATCGCTGAAATACAAAAAGGTCTGCTTGTGCTTTTGGGTGTCAGGAAAGGCGACACCGACGAAAAAACAAAGGAACTGGCAGACCGCTGCGCGAACTTAAGGATCTTCGAGGATGACAAAGGCAAGTTCAACCTTTCGCTAATTGATACTAAAGGCGAAGCGCTGGTTGTTTCCCAATTCACGCTTCTGGCCGATGTAGCAAAAGGCAGGAGGCCGTCATTTTCTGACGCCGAAGAACCCGAACATGCGAAAAAACTCTATGAATCCTTCATTACTTATCTGCGGGAACTAGGGATCCCGGCAAAAGGCGGCGTATTTGGCGCCCGGATGCTGGTTTCGCTCGATAACAATGGCCCCGTAACACTCATTTTGGAGGTGTAAATGGCATTCAGCATGACCGGTATCGGAAGGGCAAGTGGTGAGGTAAGTAAACCTTCAATCAAATTTGATGTCGAAATAAAATCTTATAACCACCGTTTTTTGGATATTTCATTGAAAGTACCAACATGTTTTTTACCGTACGAGAATGAAATAAGGAAAATGCTGCAGGGCGTGATAACTCGTGGGCATGTCATCGTTGTCATCCAGATGGACCGTGAACTATTGGGGACAAAATTTGAGATCGACAACACACTCTTGAGCGCGTATCTTTCACTGGCCAAGGAATTGAAAAAACGAAAGCAAGCCAAGGGAACCATCGATGCTAACACACTGCTCTCGGTCCCGGGGCTGATAAAGATGAGTCAAAGCCAGATCGATACTTATAAGATTTTCGAAAATCTCAAGCCGATCTTGAAAAAAGCTCTCGATGAACTGATGCTCATGAAAGAAAAAGAAGGCGGCAGTACTGTCAAGGATATAAAGAAGTCGCTCAAAATCATCGAAAAGCTGATCACCGATATCAAAGAAATGATACCGGTCCGCAACGAATTTTATAAAAACAGGCTGAGCGAGATTCAAAAAGATTTCAAAACGAATCTCGACAAGGACCGTTTCTACCAGGAACTGCTGTACGTTTCGGACCGGACTGACGTTACCGAAGAAAGCGAGCGGCTCCAGGGGCACCTTGCGATGTTCAATGAATCGCTTGTCAAAGATCCTCATCCTGGTCGAAGAATGAATTTTATACTGCAGGAGATGCAGCGCGAAGCAAACACCCTGAGCGTGAAAGCAAACTATCTCAAGATCAGCGAAGCGGTCGTGGTCGTCAAGGAAGAGATCGAAAAAATAAGGGAGCAGGTGCAAAACATTGAATAAACAAAAGACGCTGCCTTCCACGAGCCTGAAAGTTCTGCTCCAGCCTGGAGTAGGGCGTTTACGCCCGTTTCTTTGGTCTCCTGGAGTAGGGCGTTTACGCCCGTTTCTTTGGTCTCCTGGAGTAGGGCGTTTACGCCCGTCGTCATAAAGAAGGATATTAATATTGAAAGTGCCGGGCAAACTCATCGTTCTTTCCGGGCCCTCCGGAGTGGGTAAAACGTCGTTATGCGAGCGCATCTTGAAAAACAATTCACGCATGCGATACTCGGTATCAGCTACTTCCCGGCCGCGGCGAAAAGGCGAGAGGAACGGACGCGAGTATATTTTCCTGACCGAGCGGACCTTTGAAAAATGGATCGCCCAGAATAAATTCATTGAACACGCACGGGTGCATGGCAACCTGTACGGCACGCCGCGGAAATTTCTGATCGACAGCCTGAACAAGGGCCGCGATGTGCTGATGGACGTTGACGTTCAGGGCGGGAAATCCTTGATGAAGGAATTCCCCGATGGGATAATGATATTCATATTGCCGCCGAACTATGCCGAACTCAGAAAACGCCTGATCAACCGAAGAACCGATCACCTCCACATCATCAAGAGCCGCTTGAGAAGAGCTCGGCAGGAACTGCGTTATAAAAAGGATTATGATTATACGGTCGTGAACCGCGATCTGAACCGGACCGTGCGGCAGATCATAAAAATAATCAATTCAGAAAAAATGAAGTCACAGTGCCCCTTATTACCTCCCCCTTGATGGGGGAGGACTAAGGTGGGGGTGACTAAATCCTCTGCCTTATATTTCACCCTCCCCTTTATCCCCTCCCATCGAGGGAGGGGATATGGCTTGCCTGGAGTCTAAGGCAGGCTTGACAATTTATGAATTTTCATTATAATCAATGAAATTAAATGAAGATCTCTAGCGGGGCAGTAGCTCAGTTGGGAGAGCGTCTCGTTCGCAGCGAGAAGGCCGCCAGTTCGACTCTGGTCTGCTCCACATAAATAATCAAAGGGGGAATGATAATACCGAAAAAAGTATTTCTAACCAAGGGCGTAGGCAAGCATAAGGAAAAACTGGCAAGTTTCGAGGCGGCGCTCAGGGATGCGGGCATAGCTCCCTTCAATATCGTCAGGGTCTCCAGTATCCTGCCGCCCGGCGCCAAGATTCTCTCAAAAACCAAGGGACTCCAATATCTGTCACCCGGCGAGATCGTCCACATCGTCGTTTCGGAATCCAGCACTAATGAACCCCACCGGTTGATAGCGTCATCGGTCGGCGTCGCAATTCCTGCGGAAAGAAACCAGTATGGCTACCTTTCTGAATACCACTCTTACGGCGAAACCGAGTCCAAAGCCGGCGACAAAGCTGAAGACCTGGCGGCCCAGATGTTGGCGACCACCCTTGGCGTTCCGTTCGATCCCGATACGAGTTACGACGAGCGAAAAGAATTGTGGAAAATATCCACCAAGATCGTAAAAACCATGAATATGACGCAAACCGCCATTGGCGATAAGTACGGGCTCTGGACCACGGTCATCGCCGCGGCGGTATTGATACCGTAACTTTCTTTTTTACATTCTTTTTTGTCATTGCGAGCAATCCTCGTGCGAAGCAATCCTCGTTTCGATTGTCATTGCGAGCAATCTTTGTGCGAAGCAATCCCAGCCGTTCCTTCGTCATTGCGAGCAATCTTTGTGCGAAGCAATCCCAGCCGTTCCTTCGTCATTGCGA
>Ga0299912_10000271_pt1 | contig 48352 bp, 43 predicted proteins | sample RVTome_2_FD_207667 | JGI IMG/M metagenome (GOLD analysis project Ga0299912, IMG submission 207667) | Soil microbial communities from uranium-contaminated site in the Upper Colorado River Basin, Wyoming, United States - RVT95D214 (version 2) ... | reverse complement strand
CGATCCGATCGGGATGCAGGGGGGCATTAATCCCTACGCCTATGCCGGGGGCAATCCGGTGCTGTACAACGATCCGAGTGGGTTGTTGATCAGCAATGCGGCGAATTCGGTCGTGGGGTATGCGGGGCAACAGGCTACCAACCTGGGGCAGCGTCTTGTCAACGGCGTCAGATCCAATATGTTTAAGACCGATGCGGAGATGGATGCCTGGGGTGCCGGTATTCAAGCCGCTCAACAGCAAGGGCCTGCTGCGGTTGTGGACTTCTTGCGCGCGCCCGGAAATTTGCTCGGTTCGGCTACCGTGGCGGTTGCCGCAACGGTTTTAACAACCTGACCGTGAGCAAGGCCAGATTGCTCACGCAGTGGCGACTCGAGTACATGACCTTGAAGGTGGATGACGGACAACCAATGGCTCCCGCTTAACTTGCCAAACCCATGTTCCACGGCAAACGAGAAAGCTTGAAAGATGACTAGCACTCTCTGCTGACAGAGTTTCAATACGTCCCTATTGTTCACCGCTACAATAACAAATACTCGCCTTGCTACACCCCATCCCGCGCCTCGAACCACCAGCGCATGGCTCGATTCCACGCCGTGCCTCGTGCGACAGAAAATCTCTCCATCCGGTAATGACGTTGTAGTATCCGGGCGCTAGCCTGCAATCTCCCTACACCGTGGAGATACATCATGAGCTTGAAGAAACGAACTACGCTTTGTGCGCTGACCGGTACTCTGGCGCTTGCATTGGTTGCCCCGGCCGCGCAGGCCGATATGGATAGGCATGACAGCGCCCGCGAGCCGTTGCGGCCGATCGTGATTGGGCACCGCGGCAGCGCGGGCTATCTGCCCGAGCATACGCTGGAGTCCTATGCGCTTGCGGTGGAGCTGGGCGCCGACTACATCGAGCCGGACCTGGTTGCGACCAAGGACGGTTACCTCATCGCGCGGCACGAGCCGAACATCGTCAATACGACCGACGTCGGCGATCATCCCGAGTTCGTCAGCCGCAAACGCACGGTGATCGTCGATGGTGCCGCGGAGGAGGGTTTCTTTGCCTCCGACTTTACGCTGGCTGAAATCAAGACCATCCACGCCAAGCAGGCCTTCGCCGAGCGTCCGCAGCAGTTCAACGGCAAGTTCGAGATTCCGACGTTCGAGGAAATCATTGCGCTGGCCAAACGCAAGTCGGAAGAAACGGGGCGCACCATCGGCATCTACCCGGAAACCAAGCACCCGACCTATCACCAGCAGGTTGGCCTGCCGCTTGAGGAGCGGCTGATAGCCGCGCTCGCCAAGGCGGGTTGGAATCACCGCGGCGCACCGGTGTTCATCCAGTCCTTCGAGCAGGCAAACCTGAAACAGTTGCGCAAAATGACGCCGTTGCCGCTGATCCAGTTGATCGATGCCGACGACGTCAATGCCGATGGTTCGCTCGCTTTCAACGCGCCGTTCGATCGTCCGTACGACTGGACTGCATCGGGCGACCCCAAGTTGCTGGCGCGTACCTTCGGTTACCTGGCCACCGACGACGGTCTGAAGGAAGTCGCGACCTACGCCGATGGAATCGGCCCCTGGAAGCGCTACATCGTCAGCACCGTGGCGGCCGGATTGCCCGGCCCGGGCGAGGCAAGCCGCAGTTTGGCCGCACCGACCGACTTGATCGAGCGCGCCCACAAAGCCGGACTGCTGGTGCACACCTGGACCTTCCGCAACGAGCAAAAACGGCTTGCAAGCGACTACGCCGGCAACCCGGTGAACGAGTATTTGCAGTTCTACCGGCTCGGCATCGACGGCGTGTTTTCCGATTTCGCCGATACCGCGGTAGCTGCGCGCGTGCTGTTCGATCTGGAAATCAACCCCGAGGGTTCTGCCTGCCTGACCGGCCAGTTCGCCAGCCGTGGGCAGCGCGCGAGTTGCGAAAGCAGCCATTGAGTTTGCAGCAGGGTTGACCGGAGACGGGCGATAGGCCGCGTGCATCGCCCGTCCACCATCGCAACCGCGGATGAAAGCCGATGGTGAGGCAGCAAACATATAGCCCATTCGGCCCATCTATTTCGCATATCCGAAGGCGCGTCTTGTAACATGCCACCCCCAGAATCGTTCACAACGTCTGGGGTGCAAATGTGAGTGCGCAAATCCGCGCGCGTAACCCCGGAGTCCATCCTATCGTTACGATTGGGGGTATCCATGCACAAGATTCCGGGCCAGGCTCGCGCGCATCGTTTTTCCTTTTCCATCCTGACAGCGGCTGCCCTTGCCGGGTTACTGGCCATGGGCTCGGCAACCGCTTCGGCTGCATCCGACGTGGTCATCAGCCAGGTATACGGCGGCGGTGGGAATAGCGGCGCCACGCTGAAGAACGACTTCGTCGAACTGTTCAACCGCGGACCGGCCCCCGTGTCCGTCGGCGGCTGGTCGGTCCAGTACGCATCCTCTACCGGCACCACGTGGCAGGTCACCAGCCTCCCGGCCGTGTCCTTGCAGCCGGGACAATATCTGCTGGTTCAGGAGGCACTGGGCGCAGGCGGCACGCAGAACCTGCCCGCGCCGGACGCGATCGGCACCATTGCCTTGAGCGGTACGACCGGCAAAGTGGCGCTGGTCGCAGGCACGGCGGCGCTCTCCGGCAGCATCCCGGCCGGGGGCAGCTACCTGGACCTGGTCGGCTACGGCGGGGCCAGCGCGTTCGAGGGCGCAGGCGCGGCGCCGACGCTGAGCAACACCACCGCCGCGCTGCGTTCGAGCGACGGTTGCCTGGACAGCGACAACAACGGCACGGACTTCGCCGGCACTACGCCGAATCCGCGCAACACCGCGTCCCCACTGCATAGCTGCGCGCCCGTCGACCCGCCCATCGTCCTGTCCTGCCCGGCAAGCGTGAACACCGCCGTCGGCCTGGACGTGCCGCTCGCCTTGTCCGCCACCGACGCGGACAGCATCGTCAACGCCGCCAGCCTGACCTCGGTCTCCCCGCCGGCGGCCGGCATTGCGCTGGGCAGCATTGCCGCAGCCGGCGCCAACGGCGGCACGGCCAGCGTCAACCTCAATGTCGGCAGCGCGGTGCCGGCCGGCACCTATGCGGTAACCGTGCAATTCGGCAACGATGCATTGCAGAGCGCCAGTTGCACGGTCAACGTCACGGTGAAGGCGACCGCCGCCAGCTACACGCCGATCTATACCATCCAGGGCACCGGCTCGGCCAGCCCGCTGAACGGATCGGCCGTGACCACGCGCGGCATCGTCACCAAGCTCAACAACAACGGCTATTTCCTGCAGGACGCCGCTGGCGATGGGCTGGACGCGACTTCCGACGGCATTTTCGTGTTCACCTCGACGGCGCCGGCGGTGCTGGCCGGACAGTCCATAGAGGTGACCGGCACGGTCAGCGAATACAACACCGGCGCTGCCACCAACGCCATCACCCTGGCCAACCCGCTGACGGAACTGGGCTTCACCAGCAATGTCATCGTGCTTGGCACCGGCAGCGTCGCGCCCAAGGCGGTCACGCTTCCCGAGGCCTTCGATGGGGAATTCGAGCGCTACGAAGGCATGCTGGTCGCCATCGCTACGCCGCTGACCGCCTCGCAAAACTACTTCCAGGGACGCTACGGGCAGGTCACGCTGGGCGCCAACGGCCGCTTGTACAAGCCGACCACTTTGTACCGGCCCGGTACCGTCGAGGCGCTCGGCCTGCAAAGCCAGAACAACCGCAACAGCATCCTGCTCGACGACGGCTCCAGCCTGCAAAATCCGAACCCGATCCCGTACATCGGCGCGGACAACACCCTGCGCGCCGGCGACACGATCCCCGCGGTGACCGGCGTCATCGACTACGGACTTGCCACCAGCAGCAACACCGGCATCGCCGACTGGCGCATCCATCCGACCCAGCCGCCGGCCTTCGCGCGCGCCAATGCACGCCCGTCGACCCCGCCGGCGGTGGGCGGCAACGTCAAGCTGGCCAGCTTCAACGTGCTTAATTTCTTCACCACCTTCACCAACGGCCAGACCGCGGCAGGGCAGACCGGCCAGGGCTGCGCGCCGTCCAGCACCACGGCCGACTGCCGCGGCGCGGACACCCTGGCCGAGTTCAATCGCCAGCGCGACAAAATCGTCGCGGCGATGGCGGCCATCGGTGCCGACGTGTTCGGCCTGATGGAGTTGCAGAACAACGGCAACACCGCGGCGCAAAACCTGGTCGACAGCCTCAACGCCACACTCGGGGCCGGCACCTACGCCGTCGCAGCGCTCCCCAGCGGCGGCAGCGGCACCGATGCGATCCGCGTCGGCCTGATCTACAAACCCGGCAGCGTCACGCCCGTGGGCAGCCCGTTCTCGGACACCGACCCCATCCACAACCGCCCGCCGCTGGCCCAGACCTTCGCGCTGGCCAACGGCCAGAAGTTCAGCGTCGTCGTCAACCACTTCAAGTCCAAGGGCTGCGGCAGCGCCGCCGGTGCGGATCTCGACCAGGGCGACGGCCAGGGTTGCTACAACGACCGCCGCGTCCAGCAGTCCCTGCGCCTGCTCGCCTTCGTCGGCACGGTGCAGGCCGCGGCTGGCGACGACGACGTGCTGATCGTCGGCGACCTCAATGCTTACGGGCAGGAAGACCCCGTCGACACGCTGGTCCAGGGCGGGCTGGTGAATCAGGTCGGCCGTTTCGACGGCGCCCCGTACTCCTACGTGTTCGACGGGGAATCGGGCACGCTCGATTACGCGCTGGCGACCGCCTCGCTGTCCGCCCAGGTCAACGGCGCCGCCGAATGGCACATCAACGCCGACGAGCCCTCGGTGATCGACTACAACACCGAGTTCAAGCCGCAGGACTTCTACGCGCCTTCCGCCTACCGCGCCTCAGACCACGACCCGGCGCTGGTCGGCTTGAACCTCTTGCCGGCCCAGGCCATCGTTTTCGGCCCCTTGCCGGGCCATACCATCGGCGACCCCGCCTTCGGCGTCAGCGCGGCAGCCACCTCCGGCTTGCCGGTCGGCTTCAGTTCGCTCACGCCGTTCGTCTGCACGGTCTCCGGCGCCACGGTGACGCTGGTGTTGCCGGGCACCTGCACCATCGCCGCCGACCAGGCCGGCAACGCCGCGTGGCTGCCCGCGCCGCAGGTGGCGCAATCCTTCGCCGTGGCGCCGGCACTACTGGCGCAGACGGTCACCTTCGGCCCGATTCCCGCCCATACCCTAGCCGACTCACCGTTCGTGGTGAGCGCGACGGCCAGTTCCGGCCTGCCGGTGCAGTTCTCGTCTCTCACCACCTGGGTATGCACGCTATCGGGCAACACGCTGGCGCTGATCGCGGCCGGCACCTGTTCTATCGCCGCCGATCAGCCCGGCGACGCCACCTATGCCGCGGCGCCGCAGGTGGCCCAGTCGTTTGCCGTCACCGCTGTCGCCGCGTCGGTCGATAGCGACGTCCCGCTGCCGCTGTGGTCGCTGCTGCTGCTGGGAGCAGGGCTGCTCGGCATCGCCCGGCACCGTATCGCCTGACCGGAATTCATCGCAAATACCAGCAATTCTTCTAACCCAAAAGGAGCCAACGACATGTACCTCAAGAAACTCTCCCTCGCACTGATCGTCGGCGGCATGGCAGCCGCCCTGGCGGCCCCAGTCGCCTCCGCCGACCCGCTCGCCATGGACGGGCAGTGGCATGCGTTCGACGTCGATGAAGTCAGCGCGGCGTCCGGCGGCCTGGAATGGATAGACCTGAACGGCGACGCGCTGGGCTTCAGCTTCACTGGTCCGGCCACCCTCAAAGTCGTCGACGGCGGCTTTGGCGGCGACCGCTTCGTGGTCTACGACAACGGCATCCAGTTGGGCGAGACCTCGGCGGGGGCGAACACCTACCCGGCCAGCACGGCCACCAACTTCGACGCCGCCTTTGCCAGCCACGGCAGCTACAGCTACGGCGTCTACCAGTTGGGTGCCGGCAACCACAACATCACCGGCCTGCTGTCGGCGTCCGCTGTGGACGGTGTCGGCGCTCCATTCAACGCCACCGTCGGTGCCGTGCAACTGGCCCCGGTCCCGGAACCCGAGACCTACGCCATGATGCTTGCCGGCCTCGGCCTGCTCGGCGCCTTTGCACGCCGTCGTTTCAACTAATCGGAGATCGCTACCATGAAAATGCATAAAATCGCTTTGGGCGTGGCGCTGAGCCTGGCCACGCTGGGTGCCGCCACTGCCGCCTCGGTGGCCCCGACAACGACCGTCAAGATCATCGCCATCAACGACTTCCACGGCAACCTGCAGTCGCCGGGCAACTTCAGCGGCAAGGCATCGGGCGGCGTCGACTACCTCGCCGGCTACGTCGCCGGCCTGAAGGCCGCGAACCCTTATAACGTGGTGGTTTCCGCCGGCGACCTGATCGGCGCCAGCCCGCTCATCTCCGCGCTGTTCCACGACGAGGGCAGCATAGAGGCCATGAACCGCCTGGGCCTGGAGTTCAATGCCGTCGGCAACCACGAGTTCGACGAGGGCAAGGCCGAACTGCTGCGCATGCAGAAGGGCGGCTGCCATCCCACCGACGCAAACTCGTGCAAGGGCGCCACGGTCGGCACGCCGGTTCCCTTCGAAGGCGCGCGGTTCAAGTTCCTCGCCGCCAACGTCGCCGACACGGCCACCGGCAAGACCATCTTCCCGCCATACGGCATCAAGAGCTTCGCCACGCCGAACGGTACCGTGCGCGTGGGTTTCATCGGCATGACCCTGAAGGAAACCCCGACCATCGTCACCCCCGCAGGCGTCGCCGGCCTGACCTTCGGCGACGAGGCGGCCACCGCCAACGCCATGGTCAAGACCCTGCGCGCCCGCGGCGTTGAGTCCATCGTGGTGCTGCTCCACCAGGGCGGCGCACAGACCAACACCTCCAACATCAACGGCTGCGTGGGCGCCCTGGACGGTTCGCCCATCAAGCCCATCGTCGCCCAGCTGGACGACGCCGTGGACATGGTCATCTCCGGCCACACCCACCAGGCCTACAACTGCTCCCTGCCCAACAAGGGCGGCCGCAACATACCCGTCACCAGCGCCAACGCCTTCGGCCGCGTGGTCAGCGACATCGACATGACCATCGACAACGCCACCGGCGACGTCACCGCCATCGCCGCCAACAACGTCGTGGTCGACCGCACCAACGCAGCCATCGTGCCCAACGCCACCATCAAGGGCATCGTCGACCAATACAGCACGCTGGTCTCGCCCATCGCCAATCAGGTCATCGGGTCCATCACCGCCGATGCGACCAACGCCGCCAACGCAGCGGGCGAAATGGACGCCGGCGACCTCATCTCCGACGCCCAGTTGCAGGCCACCCAGCCTGCCGCATTCGGCGGCGCGCAGATCGCCTTCGTGAACGCAGGCGGCGTTCGCAACACGGGCTTGCTGTTCAACGCACAGGGCGGCACCGAGTCTCCCGGCGACGTCACTTACGGCGAAGCCTTTACCGTGCAGCCCTTCGGCAACAGCCTGGTGACCCTGACCCTGACCGGCCAGCAGATCAAGGACGTGCTGGAGCAGCAGTTTCCGGGCTGCATGGGCCAGACCGTGCAGCGTGTCATGCAGGTATCCAGCGGTTTCAGCTATGCCTGGTCGGCTGCCGCGCCCGCGTGCAGCAAGGTTTCCAGCATCAGCCTGAACGGCACGCCCATCGACATGACAGCCGGCTACCGGGTCACGGTCAACAACTTCATGTCCACCGGCGGCGACGGCTTCAGCGTGCTCACCGGCGGCACCGGCCTCCTCGGCGGCGCCCAGGACATCGATGCACTGGTGGCCTACCTCGCCGGGTTCAAGTCGCCGCAAGTGGCGTACAACCCCGCAGATCCGGCGCTGCACAAGCCGCGCATCACCAAGCTGCCCTGATCCACCGACGTTCCTACCGGGAGAGGCAGCTCTCTCCGGCTTGCCGCACTCCTCGGGGTGCGGTTTTTTTGCGCGGGCGTGGCGAGTCAGTGTGTCGCCACAACCTGCACCAACGCAGGAAGCATGTGCGCGAACGGATCGAACCCGCGCCAAACTTCGTGCGGCATGCGCCCGCCCAAATGCTGGTGCGGCCTCGCATGGTTGTGCCAGAAGCGGAACGTGTCGAGGTCTTGCGCCAGTTGGAATTACTGGCCGTCTTTGGATCGGAACAGGTGGCGGTTTTGGGGTGGGTAGGGAGGTGCGCCCCCGCGGTTGCCCTACCTGTTTTTTTCTAGGTTTATAGCCAGTGCATCAGCCCCATCTCGTGCGGATGGGTCAGCAGTTCATGCGACGGGTAAACGCGTATCCGGTAGTGTAGTTTGCCGCACAGTTCGGGGGTGTGTTCGATGCCGAACACGTGCGCACCGGCGTTGTCGTCGATGCGCGCGAAGCTGAGCGTCGCTGCCTGCATGTCCTGGACGCCGTCTCTCGACGCGCGCCCCACCAGCATTTCCACCGTGACGTCCTCCGGCTTCAAGCCGTTGAGTTGCACCGCCACTTCGAGATGCACCGTGTCGCCGAACACGATGCGTTTTTTGGGGTCGTCGATTTTGCGGATAGCCACGCCATTCCATGCGCTGCCGACCTTGGATTTCCATGCGGACAGGCGTTTGGCGTTTTCGTGGTTGTTCTGGGCGTAGCGTTTCCCCTGGCCGATCGCCGGCAGGTAGAAGCGCTGGACGTATTCCCCTACCATGCGCGCGGAGTTGAAGCGCGGCAGCAGGCTGGCGATGGAATGCTTGGCCATTTTCACCCAGGCCGGCGAGTAGCCCATGCTGTTGCGGCTGTAATACAGCGGGACCACCTGGTCCTGCAGAATCTCGTAGAGGGTCTGGCTTTCCTCGCGGTTGCGCCGGTATTCGTCGAAGGTCTCCGGGGAGGGCTTGATCGCCCAGCCGTTTTTGCCGTCGTAGCCTTCGCCCCACCAGCCGTCCAGCACGCTCAGATTCAGCACGCCGTTCATGCCCGCTTTCATGCCGGAAGTGCCGCTCGCCTCCAGCGGATAGACCGGATTGTTGAGCCACACGTCGACGCCGGAAACGAACCTGCGGCCCAGGCCCAGGTCGTAGCCTTCCACCAGCAGCACCTTGTCTTCGAATTCCGGCATGCGCGAAATGTTATGAATCTGGCGTATCAGATCCTGGCCGGGGCGGTCCGCGGGATGTGCCTTGCCGGCGAAGAGGAACAGCACCGGGCGCTCCTTGTTGCCGATGATTTCGCGCAGCCAGTCCACGTTTTCGAACAGCAGGGCGGCGCGCTTGTACGTGGCGAAGCGGCGCGCAAAGCCGATGGTGAGCACGTTCGGGTTGATCGGGTTGGCGTATTTCAGCAGCCGGTCCAGGTGCGCCTCGGAACCGTGGTTGCGCAAATGCTGCGCGGTCATGCGCGCCACCACCTGGTGCAGCATCTGCGACTTGAGCGACTGGCGCACGCTCCAGAACAGGTGGTCCGGAATCTCGTCGATGCGTTCCCAGAAATCGGCGTCGCACTGGCGGTGGCGCCATTCGTAGCCGAGAAAGTTGTCGAACAGATCGACCCATTCGTGGGCCAGGAAGGACGGCACATGCACGCCGTTGGTGACGTAGGTCATCGGGCTTTCTTCGGGCGCGATGTGGGGCCACAGGCCGGCACATATCCGTGCCGATACCTCGCCGTGTATCCGGCTTACGCCGTTGTGGTGGCGCGAACCGCGGATCGCCAGCGAGGTCATGTTGAAATCGTGGCTGTCCTGGGTGCGGCCAAGCGCCATGAAGTCCTCGTGGCCGATGCCGAGTTCCTGGCAATAGCTGTGGAAGTACTCCTTGACGGTTTCCTCGGTGAAATGGTCGTGGCCGGCCGGCACCGGCGTGTGCGTGGTGAACACCGTGTTCACCGCCACAGCTTCCAGCGCGCTGGCGAAGTCCAGCCCGTCCGCCACCAGCGTGCGTATGCGCTCCAGCACCAGGAATGCCGCATGGCCTTCGTTGATGTGCCACACGTCCGGCTTCAGGCCCAGTTCCTGGAGTGCCCGCACGCCGCCCACGCCCAGCACGATTTCCTGCTTGATGCGCATGTGGCGGTCGCCGCCGTAGAGTTGATGGGTGATGTCGCGGTCGTGCGCGGAATTCTCCTCCAGGTCGGTGTCCAGCAGATGCAGCCACACGTGCCCGACGCGCGCGGTCCATACCTTGACCGCAACGCGGCGTCCGGGCAGATCGACATGGACGCGCACCTCGCTGCCGTCTTCGCGCAGCGCCGGGGTGATCGGCAGGTCCTCGAAATCGGAGTCGTTGTAACTGGCGACCTGATTGCCTTCCGAGTCGATCATTTGCGAAAAATAGCCCTGCCGGTACAGCAGCGCGACACCGACGAAAGGCAGCCGCATGTCGCTGGCACCTTTGCAGTGATCGCCGGCCAGGATGCCCAGCCCGCCGGAATAAATCGGGAAGCTTTCGTGGAAGCCGAACTCGGCGCAGAAATACGCCACCAGGTCGGACTGCTTGATGCCGGTGCCGTTACGCCGCATCGGCTCGTTGTGGTAGGTGTCGTAGGCGGACAGCACGCGGTTGTAGCTGGCGAGAAACACCTGGTCCTCGGCCGCGTCCACCAGACGCTGCTCGTCCACCCGTTTGAGAAACGCCTTGGGGTTGTGGTTGACGGCTTTCCACAGGCCCGGGTGCAGCCGCGCGAACAGCGTGCGGCTGGGCCGGTCCCAGCTATACCACAGGTTGTTGGCCATCTCCTCCAGCCGCAGCAAGCGCCGCGGCAGCTTGGGGTTGACCTCGATGGTGTAAGTCGTGCCTTGCTTCATACTATGCTTCCTGTGTTACCCATGTTATTGCAGGCTTGATTTCAGGGTAGCACGCAACCCCCGCGCCCGGCGGCACCTGTGGAAGCCCGCGTTCCATTGCTCAGGTGAATCAGATATTTGGGGAACGCAGCGGCTTGATGGTCAACTGGTTGTCGCGCTGGGTGAATTCCAGTTGCTTGAGAAAGCTCATGCCCAGCAGGACGTCTTCCCCCTTGATGCCATCGGTCACCAGTGCGGCTACGTCGCGCACCTCGATCGGACCCAGTTGCACGCTGGCGAGGCGGGTCTGGTAGCCCAGCGTGAGGCCGTTGGCGGTTTGCACCCGTACCGCGGCCCCGCGTTCGAGCCCCATGCTTTGCGCCAGCGCGGACGAAAGAGCCACCTGGCTGGCGCCGGTGTCGAGCAGGAAAACCACCTTGCGGCCGTTGATCTCGCCGTCGGCAACGTAACTGCCGGCGCTGTTGCGCTGCAGCACCACTTCGCTGCCCTGCTGGGCCATCAGCACCGACTGCGGGTTGGGGTTTTCCTGGCGCTGGTGCCACTGCTCGAAAGCCCAGTAGGCGCCGCCGAACAGCAGCAGCCAGGCGATGGCCAGCATCACCGTTCCAGAGGTGCGGTGCGGGTTTGGCGTGGTTTCCATCACAGCTTGAGGAAGTTGTCCCGGTAATATTTCATCTCGACGATGGAGTCGTAGATGTCGGCCAGGGCCTCGTGTTTGCTGTCCTTGGCGAAACCGTTGGCGAGTTCCGGTTTCCAGCGCTTGACCAGTTCCTTGAGCGTGCTCACGTCGAGGTTGCGGTAGTGGAAATAGGCTTCCAGGCGCGGCATGTAGCGCGCCAGAAAACGCCGGTCCTGGCAGATGGAATTGCCGCACATGGGGGAAGCCTTGGGCGGCACATACTCCTCCAGGAATGCGATCATTTGCGCTTCCACCTGGGCGTCGCCCAAAGGCGAGGCCTTGACCTTGTCGATCAGGCCGGATTTGCCGTGGGTCGATGTATTCCATTTATCCATGCCGTCCAGCACTTCGGTGGACTGGTGCACCACCAGCACCGGCGCTTCCGCCACGGTGTTGAGCTGGGAGTCGGTCACCACCAGTGCGACTTCGAGTATGCGGTCGCTGTCGGGAACCAGCCCGCTCATTTCCATGTCGATCCAGATGAGGTGATTGCCGTCCTGTGCCATAATGTGCCCTGCCTTGCCAAAAGCCGTTATTGTGGCACATTCCGGCGGCCCTGTGTCCCGCGCCGCCCTTGAAGTTCCCGCGCTCATCCCAACCTGATGGGCTCATTGCTCGATCGAGACAGCATGCAACCGTTCACCCTGATTTTTCTCGCCGCCCTCGTTCTCACCACGCTCGTCCGGTTGTGGCTGGGTGCGCGCCAGATGCGTTATGTGCGCGCGCACCGCAATGCCGTGCCGGATGCGTTCTCCGGCCAGGTGAGCCTGGCCGACCACCGCAAGGCGGCCGCTTACAGCGCCGCCAAAACGCCGCTCGCCTTCGCCCACATTCTGCTGGATGCAGCCCTGCTGCTGGCGTTCACCCTGGGCGGCGGGCTGCAGGCGCTGGACGACCTGTGGCGCGGCGTGTTCGCCTTGGAATTGCTGGCCAACCTGGCGCTGGTTGCAGGCGCGCTGCTGATCGCAACCGTCCTGGAAATCCCGTTGAGCCTTTACCGCACCTTCGTGATCGAAGCGCGCTTCGGTTTCAACCAGATGAAACCGGCTACTTTCGTCTCCGACCTGTTCAAGCAGTTGCTGCTCGCCATCGTGCTGGGCCTGCCGCTGCTGGCCGGCGTGTTGTGGCTGATGCAGAGCATGGGCGACAACTGGTGGCTTTACGTGTGGCTTGCCTGGATGGGCTTCAATCTGCTGGTGCTGGCCATCTATCCGACGTTCATCGCGCCCCTCTTCAACAAGTTCACGCCGCTGGAAGATGCGCCGCTCAAGGCACGCATCGAGCAGTTGCTGGCCAAATGCGGTTTCAAGGCGCAGGGGTTGTTCGTGATGGACGGCTCCACGCGCAGCCGTCACGGCAACGCCTATTTCACCGGATTCGGCGCGGCCAAGCGCATCGTGTTCTTCGACACCCTGCTCAAGGCCTTGAGCCATGCGGAAATCGAGGCGGTGCTGGCGCACGAATTGGGCCATTTCAAAAGGCACCACATCTACAAGCGCATTGCGTGGATGTTTGCCATGAGCCTCGGATTTCTCTGGCTGCTCGGCTGGCTCATGCACGCGCCGTGGTTCTATCAGGGACTGAACGTCACCACGCAAAGCACCGGCATGGCGCTAATCCTGTTTTTCATGATACTGCCGGTGTTCAGCTTCATGTTGCAGCCGCTCACCAGCCTCTATTCGCGCCGCCACGAGTTCGAGGCCGACAGCTACGCCGCAAGCCAGTCCAATGCCGACGACCTGGTCAGCGCGCTGGTGAAACTATACAAGGACAACGCCGCCACGCTTACTCCCGATCCGCTGCATTCGCTGTTCTACGACTCCCATCCCGGGCCTGGCCAGCGGATAGCACATTTGCACAATTTGGCGCATAATTCCTGACGAAATAGCTCAACCAATGAAAAAGGATACTGTCATGAGATCGCTGCTTGTTGGCCTTGCTTTAACCCTTGCCCTGGCGCCTGCCTACGCTGACCCCTTCGCCAAGAGCGACCCGAAAATCGGCAAGACGCTGGTCGATAAATCCTGCAAGACCTGCCACGTGTCCATGTACGGCGGCGACGGCTCCGGCATCTACACGCGGCCGGACCGCATCGTGAAAAATGCGAACCAGCTTACGGCGCGCATCCGCGTCTGCAACACCAATGCCGGTGCGAACTGGTTCCCCGAGGAGGAAATGCACGTGGCGGCTTTCCTCAACCTGACCTACTACCATTTCAAGTAGTCGCGCAGCATGAACACCCCTCCCGCAGCCGCCTGCAGCCTGGCGGACAAGAAATGCAAGCCGTGTGAGGGGGGCGTTGCACCGCTTACCGAGGGCGAGGTGGCCGGCCTGCTGAAGCTGCTGGACGGTTGGCAGGTGGCCGATGGCGTCATCGCCAAGACCTACCGTTTCGAGAACTACCACGAGGTCATGGCGTTCGTGAACGCCAGCGCCTGGATTTCCCACCGCGAGGGCCATCACCCGGACCTGGAAGTGGGGTATAACCAGTGCCGCGTGCGTTATTCAACGCATGCCATCGGCGGCCTGTCCGAAAGCGACTTCATCTGTGCGGCAAAGGTCGATGCACTGTTCAAGCTGTAACGTCCGCAATTGAACTCGATGAACGTCAAGGGTTCGCTTCTCTTCGTGTCTTTGTGCTAGAAAAATCGTCCGCGGCCGAACTGCTGCACGGCCAGGTCAGCGCCGCCTTCGGCAGGCAGTTTCTGGTCGAGCTGGCCGACGGCAGCGTGGTCCCATGCGTCACTCCCGGCAAGAAAAGCGGCACCGCTTGCGGCGATCGCGTGAAGATCCGCATGACGAGTGCGGATCAGGGCGTGATCCAGGCCACCGAGCCGCGCCAGACCCTCCTTTACCGCTCCGACGCCTTCCGCGAGAAAATCATTGCCGCCAACGTCACGCAAATCATCGTGGTGCTGGCGGCGCGGCCCAGCTTTTACGAGGAGTTGCTCAATCGCTGCCTGGTCGCTGCCGAAGCCGGCGGCATGCGGGTGCTGATCGTACTCAACAAATGCGACCTGGTTGAAGAAACGCGCGCGGCGCTGGCAACCCTGGGGCTCTACCGCGAACTGGGCTATGACTTGCTGCTGCTTTCCGCCAAACAGGACATCAGCCCGCTGCTGCCTTATCTCGAAGGCCACACCAGCGTCCTGGTGGGGCAATCGGGCATGGGCAAGTCGAGCATCGTCAACGCGCTGCTGCCGCAGGCCGCCGCTGCCACCCGGGAAATGTCCGAGGCCCTGGACTCGGGCAAGCACACCACCACCAGCGCGCAGCTTTACCACCTCGGCCAGTCCAGCCACATCATCGACTCCCCAGGCCTGCAGGAATTCGGCCTGCATCATCTGAGCGCGCATGAGATCGACCACGCCTTCGTCGAGTTCCGTCCTTTCCTGGGGCGCTGCAAATACAACAACTGCCGTCACTTGAGCGAGCCCGGCTGTGCCGTGCTGGAAGCCGTTGCGGCGGGAAAAGTCAGCGAACGGCGCTGGATGGCCTACCGCAGCATCCTCGGCACCAGCCGCGCTGCGGACGGCTACAACAAGTCGCGTTTTTAGCGTATTCCTTCCGGAATTATCGGACCCTATTCACTGGGCTCGTAGGTCGGGCTTTAGCCCGACATGTCGGTCTGAAGACCGACCTACGATACCCGGCGGCGCGCAGTTCCAAACAGAATGAATCGCCACACTAGCCGCAGTCTCCGTCGCGCGTTCGCCCCGGGCGGAAGTAGCGTGTGTCGTCGTAATACGATGGCTCCTCGTTGTGCGGCGTCCATCCTGGAACCCCGAGCAACGGTACCGGGCTGAAGTCTCTTCCTCCCGAGAGTGATCCGGGTGTCGCGATGGCTTGGGCCAGCATGGCATCGAGTTGCGCGGTCCGGGATGCGGCCGGCTGACGCAGGAAATCCTCGTCGACCGGGAACAGCAACCCCTTGCCGGTCATGCCGGGATACGGCTTGAGCGCCTTTTCGTAGAGCGAGTGGCCGAACAGCACGAAGCGCATGTCGCGGACCGCTTCCTTCCTGCGCTCCCAGAACAGGGCCTTCCAGCGAAAATCCTTGAGCAGGTCGCACAGTTCGGAATTGCTGCAGACGACGATCACGCCGCTTTCGTCGAACAGCGTCAGCGCATCCTGCAAGGCACCGCGGCCTTGCCCCAGCGCGGCGCGTTCCCGCTGCAAATGATAGTGGCGCGCATTGATGGCGGCCTTGGCCTTGGGGAAGGCGAGCCATACCAGCGCGTTGAACAAGTCGTGCCAGTTGTCGCTGCGGGTCTGCAACTCGCCTCTGAGATAGACGCGCGGCTCGTACCCCTCACTGAATTCCACCGGCTTGCCACCTTGCGGCACGAAGCGCAGCGGCAGGCCGCTGGCGGTGACGGGCGGGCGATCCAGCGCCTGGGCGAGACGCTGGTAGGCATCCAGGTCGGGCCAGGCGGAGTGCGTGCCCAGCGCCTCGCCCGCCGGCTGCAGCGGCTCGAACATGGGCGAGCGCGATAGAAATTGCGCGTCCCACGCTGAGGACGCGCCTGTAGCTCCCGTTTCGCCCGGCACGGCTATTTGCCGTTGGGCTTGACCGGGATGAACAACGTGTTGTCGCCGCGCCGTATCAGCAATGCCAGGCTGCGTCCAGAGGCGCTTTCCTTGGTCAGCTTGGCGAACTGCTCGATGCTGGCGATCTCGGTGTTGTTCAGCGCCAGGATGATGTCGCCCGGCCGTATCCCGGCCTTGGCTGCGGCGCCGTCAACGGCTTGCACCAGCAGGCCGTGGTCGAGGTGCGTCTGTTTGCGCTGCTCTTCGGACAGTTCGCTTACCGCCACTCCGAGCCGGTTGGTCTCGGCGCGGGGTGCTTCGCCGCGTTGCGCGAGTTTTTCCGAAGGCAGTTCGCCCACAGTCACGCTCAGTTCCCTGGCCGCGCCCTTGCGCCAGACTTCGACTTTCACCTTGCTGCCCGGCTTGGTGGCGGCCACCATGCGCGGCAGGTTGCGCGAGCTTTGCACTGGTTTGCCGTCATATTTGAGGACCACGTCGCCGACCGCAATTCCGGCCTTGGCCGCCGGGCTGCCGGGCTCCACGGAAGCCACCAGCGCACCGTTGGAACTGCCGAGGCCGAACGACGCGGCAAGGTCGGAACTGAGTTCCTGGATGCCGATCCCCAGCTTGCCGCGGCTTACCTTTCCGGTGGTGCGCAACTGCTCCGTGACGTCCAATGCGACGTCGATCGGAATGGCGAAGGACAAGCCCATGTAACCGCCGGTGCGGCTGTAAATCTGCGAGTTGATGCCGACCACCTCGCCGTTCAGGTTGAACAGGGGGCCGCCCGAGTTCCCCGGGTTTACCGCCACGTCGGTCTGGATGAAAGGCACGTAATTCTCGTCCGGCAGGGAGCGCCCCTTGGCGCTGACGATGCCGGCCGTCACGCTGTTTTCAAAGCCGAAGGGGGAGCCGATTGCCGCCACCCATTCGCCTACCTTGAGTTTGGATGGGTCGCCCAGCGCCACCTTGGGCAAGCCTTTGGCGTCGATTTTGAGCAGTGCCACGTCGGCGCGCTGGTCGGTGCCGATGACCTTGGCTTTGAACTCGCGCTTGTCCGTGAGCCTGACGGTGACTTCGTCCGCGCCGTCGACAACATGGGTGTTGGTGAGAATGTAGCCGTCGTCGCTGATGATGAAGCCGGAACCCAGCGACTGCGCCTGATGCTCGCGAGGTCCTTGTTGGGGCGGCATGAAGCGGTGGAAAAATTCGTAGAAAGGGTCGTCCTCCGACAGGCCGGGGATCTGCATCTGCCCTCTGCCGCGCACGGTCTGGGTGGTGCTGATGTTGACGACTGCCGGCCCTTCCTTTTCCACCAGCGCGGTGAAGTCGGGCAAACGCAACGCGGCGGCTGGCGTCGGGGCTGTGGGCGCCGCCGGTGCCGCTGCCACAGGGCTGGTTTCCGCCTGGTTGGATGAAGAGCAGGCGATCAGGAACAGGGGTAGAACGAACGAGCTGAGCGCTTTTCTCAGGGCGTGGTTTTTGTGCATACGTTTCTCCATGAGTTTATTTTCGCAATACAACCAAATTTCGACCAACGATACCAAGACAATCGAATTCGGCGAAAGTTTTCGCGCGAAAAAGGTTTTGCGAGGCCTAGGCAAAGCTGGCAAGCTGGAGGATGTCCGATTCGTGAGGAACCACGCATGAAAAACCTGCTTGCCCTGGCTGTGTTTGCGCTGCTGTGCGCCGGCTGCGCCGGACAACATGCCTACCCGGCGCAGGCCAACCTCGCCGGCTTCCCGCCCGGCTACAAGCAAGGCTATGCGGACGGCTGCAACAGCGCGCGCTCGGTCCTGGGTTCCACCAAAAACGCCAAACGCTTCAAATCCGACCCTCGGTATGCGCAGGGCTGGCGCGATGGCGCCGACGTCTGCGGCAAGCGCGGCGGCCGCTTGAATTAATCGGGGGGAATCGTTATATTGCGTTACGCTTTTTGTAACCTTTCCTGACCGATCCGTAATTATAGCCCCTGGTGAACCCGATGAAGACGAGCAGCAGGCTTCCGGTATTTGTTGGCATTGGCGCCGCACTCATGGTTTTGTGCAGCCTGGCGTATTCCGCAGGCCAGGAACCGGTGACGAATTACTCGACCCCGGCGGCGCTGTTCCACGGCGCGGAGAAGGGCGGTGCCGCGGCGGCGCTGGTGCTCGGCCGCATGTACGAAACGGGAACCGGCACCGTTGCGGGCCGCAGCATGGAGGCAGCGCTTTACTGGTACACCCGTGCCGCGCAGATCGCCGAATCCACCCCCAAAAAAGACATGGTCTACGTCAACGAATTCGCCATGGAGGCCGCGCACCGGCTGGGTTTCATTTATGAATACGGCGACCAGGGCATAGCCAAGGACGAAAAGCTGGCGGTGCACTGGTATCTCAGGGCTGCCGAAAAAGGCTACTACCCGTCGCAATACAATCTGGGCGGCATGTATGCGCAGAACCTGGTCACGCCGCCCAACGACGTGGAAGGCTACAAGTGGTTCCTGCTGGCGCAAAAGCAGACGGATGGTTGCACCTACGATCCGCAATGCCGCTTCGTGACGGCGGATCCCCCCGGGCACATCAAGCGCCTGCGTGCGCGCATGACTCCGGCGCAGATCGCCGAGGCGGAGCGCTTGTTCAATGAGTGGAGGCCGTTGCCACTCTGGGTTTCTGCGATTGACTGAGCGTGCTTCCGGGGCGCGCAGCGTCCTGATCACCGGTTGTTCCAGCGGTATCGGCCTATGCGTGGCGCAAGGACTGGCGGCGCGAGGCTGGCGCGTGTTCGCGACGGCCCGCCGCGAGGCCGATGTGGCTGCTTTGCAGGCCAAGGGTCTGGAAAGCGTGCAGCTCGACCTGGCCGACGCGGATTCCATCAAGAGGGCGCTGGACGAAGTTCTCGCCCGCACCGGCGGCACACTCTACGCACTTTTCAACAACGGCGCCTACGGCCAGCCCGGAGCCGTGGAAGACCTGACGCGCGCGGTGCTGCGCGAGCAGTTCGAAACCAACGTGTTCGGTACCATGGAACTGACCAACCGCGTCATTTCCGTCATGCGCGCCCAGGGCCATGGACGCATCGTCCAGAACAGCTCGGTGCTGGGGCTGGTGGCGCTGCCCTACCGCGGCGCCTACAACGCCTCGAAATTTGCCCTGGAAGGGCTGACCGACACCCTGCGCCTGGAGTTGCAGGACACCGCCATCCGCGTTGCGCTGATCGAGCCCGGACCCATAGCGAGCCGCTTCCGAGCCAACGCCCATGCGGCTTTCCGCCGCAATATCGACGCCGAGCACAGCGCCCACCGGGAAAAATACCAGGCCATGGAGCGGCGCTTGAACAAGCCGGGGCCCGCCGCGCCTTTTACCCTGCCGCCCGAGGCGGTCCTCGCCAAGGTGATCCACGCCCTGGAAAGCCCGCGCCCGAAGATCCGCTACTACGTCACTTTCCCCACTTACCTGTTCGCCACGCTCAAGCGCTTATTGCCACATGCCGCGCTGGACCGGGTGCTGGCGCGGGTGGGCAAGGGCGAGGCGAAATAGCGCTTAGCGGTAGCGCCAGCGCGGGTAGGGATACGGGTAGAAGTAGGGCGGCGGGGGCCAGTAGGGATCGTAAAATGGGCCGGGCCAGTAGTAGGGCGGCGGATAGTACGTCGGGCGTTCCGGCAGCAGCGTCAGGATCGCCGCGCCTACCAGGGGTAACTGGTAGAGCTGGCCGGCAATCGCATGCGTCGCTTCCCTGCTGAGATTGCCTTCCACCAGCAGTTCGCGTCCGGGCGCGAACAGCGCCGGATCGTAGTAGCCGAAGGCGCAGGCAATGAAGCGTTCGGACGCCGAAAACCGCCTGATGGAAAAACCCCATTCATCCAGCGGGCCGTAAAGCTCGAAACAGGTATCTTCGCCTTCGCGCATGCTGCGGACGATGCGCCCTTCCCATTGCACGCGCGGCCCTAGCTGGGCATCCACCGGGCTTTGCTGCCGCGCTGCATCGGCGGCCACCGCCGTGTGCATGCCCACGGCCAGAAATACCATCAACAGCGGGCGGCACCATGTTTGCATGTTGCGTTCCTTGTCAGTCCATCCGGCCTACGCTTGCCGAAAGCTTTTCATGGCGGCCAGCGCCAGCCGGACAATACCGCGGCCATCAGGCCTGCGGCGGTTCCGGTTCCCCGGCATCGTAAACCCGGATGCGGTTCCTGCCGGATTCCTTGGCTTCGTAAAGGGCTTTGTCTGCCTGGGACAGCAGTTTTTCTACAGGCATTTTCTCTGCGTCTTTGACAGCCACGCCGATAGAGACAGAATAGTCCAGGATGGACTGATTGAGGTTCAGGCTGCTTGACTTGACGTGGGAACGGATTCTTTCTGCAAGCAGGAAAGCGGCATCCAGCGCCGTTTCCGGCAGCAGGACGGCAAACTCCTCGCCACCGGTCCGGCCGATGATGTCGGTCTCGCGCACGTTGTCGCGGCATATCTGCGTAAAGTGTTTCAGCACTTCGTCGCCGGCGCGGTGGCCATAGGTGTCGTTGACCAGTTTGAAGCGGTCCAGATCCAGCATCAGTATGGCCACAGGCCGCTGATAACGGTGCGCAAGCGCCAACTGCTTTTCGGCTTCCTCATAGAAACAGCGGCGATTGTAGACTTGCGTCAGATCGTCGATTTGAGCGAACGTCGTGAGTTTTTCTTCCAGTTCCTTGCGTTCGGAAATGTTGCGTGCAATCCCTTCGACGCCGATGGCTTGTCCATTCTCGTCAAGCCGCATGTAAGCATTGGTTGAAATCCAGACTCTGGAGCCATCCTTGTGAATCAGGCAGGCCTCGACATGCCTGGCTCTGCCTTTCCCTTCCCTCAACGCGTCGAGTATCGTTTCGCGCTCGGAGGGGGTGCAATAAAAGCTGGCCAGCGGCCGGCCTATCATCTCGTCCGCTGCGTAGCCGAGCGCTTCCTTGCACGAAGGCGACATCAGCGTGATCAAGCCCTGCATATCGGTCCGATAGAAGACATCCGGCATGTTGTCCAGGATGGATTCGATATCGTGCCGGGATCTGGCCAGATCGCGCCTGGTGCGTTTTTCTTCGCGCATATCCTTGAGCGTGCCTATGGACGTGCGCAAACCGTCTTTGGCTACGGAAACGCCGACATTGATTCTGACGTCGATGGCTTGGCCCTGTTTGGAGCGCATCCGAAACTCGTACTCATGGGGCACGTTTTCGCCTTGCAGGCGCGCCTGGTAATAGCTGACGACCTTTTCGAGATCCCCTTCGAAGACGAACCGGGTAAACGGCTGCTGCAGGATTTCGTCCAGGGGATAATCGATGAGTGTCGCAAGGGCCTGATTGGCGTAGACCATCAGCCCATCTTCGATTGAAAACACGCCGTCATGAAGATGATTCAGCAGGGTCTTGAGTTTCTTTAGTGTGAGTTCGCCGCTAGTCACTATTTCGCTTCCTTGGTCGGACCGGTAACAGATTTTCTCATTTCGTGGGTTTGCGCAAATCCAGACTTAAACCTGGCGCAGGTTCTTGAAGCCCTCGGTCGCCCCGAGCAGCGCGGCGCAAATTCCCGGCTCGAAGGCTGAATGCCCGGCGTCCGGCACGACGACGTAGCGCGCTTCGGGCCAGGCGCGGTGCAGGTCGTCGGCGCTGACGATGGGGCACACGGCGTCGTAGCGGCCTTGCACGATGACTGCCGGGATGCCTCGGATGCGCCCGACGTTGGCGAGCAGGGAGTCGTTCGGCAGGAAGATATTGTGGCTGAAATAGTGCGCCTCGATGCGGGCCAGGCTCAGGGCCATGTGCGCCTCGCCGAACTGGTCCACGATGTGGCGGTTGGGCAGCAGCGTCGAGCAGCTCGCTTCGTAGACGCTCCAGGCGCGCGCCGCGGGCAGGTGCAGCGCCGGGTCGGGGTCGGTCAGGCGCCGGTAGTAGGAGGCCAGCAGATCGCTGCGCTCGGACTGCGGCAGGAACTCCGCAAACTCGCGCCAGGCTTCGGGGAACAGGGTGCGCAGGCCGTACAGGAACCACTCGATCTCGGACGGCCGGCACAGGAATATGCCGCGCAGCACGAAAGCCAGGCAGCGTGCCGGATGCGCCTCGCCGTAGGCCAGTGCCAGCGTGCTGCCCCACGAGCCGCCGAAGACCAGCCAGCGCTCGATGCCGAGGTGGGCGCGCAGTTTCTCCATGTCGGCGATCAGGTCGGGCGTGGTGTTGTGCGCGAGTTCCCCATGCGGGGTCGAGCGCCCCGCTCCGCGCTGATCGAACACGACGATGCGGTAGTGGTCTGGATCGAAAAAGCGCCGGTGCGTGGGCGTCGAACCGGCGCCCGGCCCCCCGTGCAGGAATACCACGGGCACGCCGTCGGGGTTGCCGCTCTGTTCCCAGTACATGACGTGGCCGCGATTCAGCGGCAGCATGCCGGAAATGTGCGGCTCGATGGCGGGGAACAACGCGCGCGGCGTGTTCGAGTGCGAATGGTTGGTCACGGTGCGCGCCGATAAACGGGAGTGGCCATGCGGATCAACGCTTGTGCAACAGCGCGTTCAGTTCTTCCACGGCTTCGGCCCAGTCCGCGTCTTGTTCCCAGGATTCCTGAAGGAAAGCGGCTTGCGCAGGGGTCCAGAAATGCTGTTCCCAGAGCGGGCCATCCTGGCGCAACGGCGCGTGGGAGCGCACGAACGCATCGATGTCGCCGGCGCTCTCCGGCAAGCCCAATTGCTGGAAAAGGGTGTTGAGGTTCTTCGGGCTTTCGTCCATGGCATCCCCCCGAGTATTACTGCTTCAGCGATTCCTTCTCCATCAGGAGGTAGGTGTTGTAGGCGTTGATGCGATTGCCTTGCTTGAATGCGGGCAGCTTGGCGAATTTCTTCCAGTCCACCTTGGCATAGGCCTCGTCGAACGGTACGAACTCCTGCACGGCATGGCCCATGGTTTCGCGCAGATAGGCGAGATAGTCGCGGGTGAGCTGCAGGTCTTTCTGCGGAGCGCTGGAAGCCGCGCCGTGGCCGGGGATGAGGTACTTCGGCCGCAGCGGGATCAGCTTGTCCAGAGCGCCCAGCCAGGCGCGGCTGTCGGCGCCGCCGACGAACGGAACGCGGCCCTTGAACACGATGTCTCCGGCGTACAGCACGCCGTCTTCCTTGACCAGCATCACCATGTCTTCCGGCGAATGGGCCGGGCCTACGTAGCGCAGGGAGAAGTGCAGGCCGCCCATTTCGAAATCCGTGTCGCCGTCCAGCCAACGGTCGGCGGGCAGCAGATGCGTGCTCTTGTCCACCCATGGGAACAGGTCTTCGCGGCGCTGCTCCAGGCGTTGCGTGGCCTCCTCCGAGGCGAGATATTGCTGCCCGCCTTTGTGCCCCCAGATCTCCGCGCCCAGGGCCTTGAAGGATTGCAGGCCGTAGATGTGGTCCGCATGGTAGTGGCTGACGATGACGCGCTTGATCGGCTGCCGCGTGACTTTGCCGATGGCCTTGATGAGCGCATCGGCCAGCGGCGGGGTGCCGAGCGTGTCGAACACCACCACGCCGTCGTCGGTCACCACGAAGCCGGCGTTGGACATGAAGCCCTGGTTTTCGCTCGACGCCTGGCCGGCGGCGCCTTGCACGTAGTAGCTGTGGGCGCCGACTTTCTTCGGCTCCATCTTGACCGTTGCCGCCATGGTGTCGGCGGCGGAAGCAAGCGCGGAAAACAGCAGCATTGCGCCGCAAAAAAATACCTTGAACATGGGTTTATCCACCTGCGATTGATAGTGACCGGAACGGCCTGCGATTATAAGCGAAGAAGCGCCGCAGTGCGCGGCAACCGCGACATCGGGGGCTGCAATATGATATCTTCGTCGGCAATCCGAAAATACACCAGGGTTGCTCATGAGTTTGTTCTCACTGCTGGCCGCGTTGCTGCTGGAGCACTTCAATCCGCTCACCAACCGCATCCGGCTTTACCTCCATTTCGGGCGTTATGCCGATTTCCTTGAGCGCCATTTCAACGCGGGAGAAAGCCGGCACGGCATGATCGCGTGGATGCTGGCGGCGGTGCCGGCCGTGGTCGCTGTCGCCGGCGTTTACTCTACGCTTTATCACGTCAGCCCCTTGCTGGGTTTGGTGTGGAATGCGGCGGTCCTCTACGCCACCATGGGTTTCAAATACTTCAGCAACACCAGCAACGGCATCGCCCAGGCGCTCAAGGCGCAGGATCTCGACCACGCGCGCAGCCTGCTCGCCGGCTGGCGCGAGCGGCCTGCGGACGAACTGGAAGCGACCGAAATTGCCCGCGTCGCCATCGAGCAAACGCTTGCCTGGAGCCATCGGCAGATATTTGCGGTGCTGTTCTGGTTCGTCCTGCTGGGCGCCGGCGGGGCGGTGCTGTACCGCATCGCCTCGATTCTCAACCATCGCTGGGGCGAGCTGGAACCTGCGGATGCGGGGGATTTCGGCCGCTTCGCCGCACGCGCTTTCGCATGGCTGGACTGGATTCCGGTCCGGCTTTCCGCCATCGCCTTCGCGGTGGTGGGCGATTTCGAGGACGCCATGTACTGCTGGCGTTCCCAGGCTGCCGCCTGGGCCGACCGCTCGCAGGGAATCATCCTGGCCGCCGGCGCCGGCGCGCTCGGCGTCAAGCTGGGCGAACCGCTGCACCAGAACGGCAGCGTCGAGTTCCGGTCCGAACTGGGCCTGGGCGACGAGGCCGATTCCGACTACGTGCAAAGCGCGGTGAGCCTCGTCTGGCGGGCTTTGGTGCTTTGGCTGGCAGTGCTTGCGCTGCTGCAAGTCGGGCAGTGGGTGGGCGGCTGAACACGCCGCTACCCTTGTCCGGGCAAACCTTGAGTTCACCAGACCGCAACCGCAGCCTCGCTACCGGCGTGGCCCCGCGCGAAGTATGGGCGTGGGCCATGTACGACTTCGCCAACTCCGGCTACACCACGGTCGTCATCACGGCCATTTTCAACGCCTACTTCGTCTCTGTCGTGGCCGCCAATGCGCCCTGGGCGACGTTTGCCTGGACCGCGTCGCTGGCCGTTTCGTACGCGCTCATCATGGTCAGCGCACCGCTGCTCGGCGCCTATGCCGACGCTTACGCCGCCAAGAAAAAACTCCTGCTCGCCACCACGGCCGGTTGCGTGCTGTTCACGGCCGGGCTTGCCTTGGCCGGTCCCGGGGGGCTGTGGCTGGCGGTTCCGCTGATCGTCCTGTCCAATTTCTTTTACGGCAGCGGAGAGAACCTGATCGCCGCATTCCTCCCCGAACTCGCCAAGGGGCGCGCTTTGGGAAAGGTGTCCGGCTGGGGCTGGAGCCTGGGCTATCTCGGCGGCCTGGCGAGCCTCGGTGCCTGTCTCGCCTATGTGAACTGGGCGCAGGGGCGGGGGCAGGGTGCGGCCGACTTCGTTCCCGTCACCATGCTGATCACCGCAGCCCTGTTTGCCGTGGCGAGCTTGCCGACGTTCGTTTTCCTCAAGGAGCGGGTACAGCCGCAGCCGCACTTGCAGGGCCGCAACATCCTGCAGGAATCGTTCGACAGGTTGCGCGTCACGCTGCGGCACGCAAGGCGCTACCGCGACCTGCGGCGCTTCCTGATTTGCACCGTGTTCTACCAGGCGGGCATCCAGGCCGTGATCACGCTGGCGGCCATCTATGCCCAGCAGGCGATGCATTTCACCATGCAGCAGACGCTGCTGCTGATCTTCGTGGTCAACATCACGGCGGCGGCGGGCGCTTTCCTTTTCGGCCACGTGCAGGACCGCATCGGCCACATCCCGGCCATCGCGCTGACGCTGCTGGGCTGGATGGCCATGGTGGGTCTCGCCTGGGGCGCGCAAGGCCCGGCGATGTTCTGGGTGGCGGCGAACGTCGCGGGCGTGTGCATGGGCTCCAGCCAGTCGGCGGGCCGCGCCCTGGTCGGGCTGCTGAGCCCGCCCGCCCGCCGCGCGGAGTTTTTCGGCTTGTGGGGGCTCGCGGTCAAGCTGTCTTCCATTTTCGGCCCGCTGACCTACGGCGTGGTGAGCTGGGTCTCGCGCGGGGATCACCGCCTGGCCATGCTGATCACTGGGAGCTATTTCCTGGCGGGGCTGCTGATCCTCCCCGGCATCGACGTGAAACGCGGCCGGCGGGCGGCGTTGCGGCGCTAAATCCCCCTTGGTCCCCCTTTTGCAAAGGGGGAGATCGGTGCTCTAAACCCAGATTGTTCAATGGAGTGCTCGCGCGTGTAGGAGCGCCGCCTCGGCGCGAATGCGGCCGTAAATCGCGGCGAGGGCGCCGCTCCTACAACGGTGTTTGCTCCAATGGATGATCCGGGCTAAAAGCCCTCTCCCATCGCCAGGGCGACGAGGGCGCGGTATAGCCCTTCGGTAAGCCGGGCGAGCCTCGGGTAATCCAGCTTGTCCGGCGTGTCGCTCGGCCTGTGGTAATGGGGATAGCGGTACGGCGCGGTGTCGGTCGCCATCAGTGCCGGATAGCCCTGCCTCCAGAAGGACAAGTGATCGCTCCAGTTCACTCCGGGCACCCATTCGAAAGTCGCCGCGTGCTCGATGGGGAAATCGGAATGCGCACGGAACGCCGCTACGGTCCGCAGCATCTGGCTGCGCGAGCGGAAGTTCGAGACGAAGGCGATGAAGTTTCCGCGATCCGGATAGAACCGTCCAAAAAACGGCGGATAGCGCTGCGAGCCGGGTTCGTCGCGGTAGTAGCCGATGGTTTCCAGCGAGATCATCAGGCGGATGTCGTCGCCGCGCTGCCGCGCCGCACGGGCATAGACCATGCTGCCCATTTCCTTCCAGAAGAAAAACGGCGGCTCCTCGTTCACGAAGGCAACGAAGCGCACGCTGCGGGCGGGTTCGGTCGCGGCGAACAGCCTGGATATCTCCAGCATGGCCGCGACGCCGCTGGCATTGTCGTTGGCGCCGGGGCTGCCCGCCACCGAATCGTAGTGCGCGCCTACCAGGATGAATTCGTTGGGCCGGGTTTTTCCCCTGCGCGTGGCTTCCAGGTTGGCGCTCTTGACGCCGTGGGTGGTGTAGAACTGGGGAACGACCTCGTAGCCCTGGGCACGCCACTGCCGGGCGATGTAGTCGGCCGCGGCGGCGAGCGCCTGCGGCCGCTGCACGTTGCGCTCGCCGATGTCGCGCGCCAGCGTCGCCACGTGCTGTTCGATGCCCTCGCGTGTTGCTGCCGCGGCCTGTTGCATGTGGGCCAGCGCCAGCCCGGCCGCCAGCGCTTTAATCCAGCATGAACGAAATATTGGCGTCGATCCGGTATTTGACGATCTTGTTGTTCTCGACTTTCGCTTCGAAATTCTTGATGTAGATCGACTTGATGCCGTGCAGGGTTTTGCCGGCGCGCTCCACCGCCAGGGCTGCCGCATCTTCCCAGCTCTTGTCGGATTCGGCGAGCACTTCGATTACTTTCAATACACTAGCCATGATGGTCTCCCTCGGTAAAACGTCCGAAGGCCGTGCCTTCAGGCGATACGCTTCGAGTATAGTACACGCGCCGATCAGGGCTGCGCCGCGGCGGAGAACGCCTGCTCCAGTTCGGCGCGCAGGCGTTCTTCCTCGCCCGAGTAGGTCGGCGAGAAGTGGAACGGGATCACGCTTTTGACCCCGGCGGCACGGGCGAGCAGCCCCGCCTGCTGCGCCGTCAGATGGGATTTTTCGGCGGCGCGTTCTGCATCCTTGTGCAAGAACGTGCTCTCGATGAACAGCAGGTCGGCGCCACGGGCCAGTTCCACGATGCGGGCGGCGTTGCGTTCGTGGTAGGCCACGTCGGTGACGTACGCGATCTTCTGGCCGGGGACGATGCGCAGGATGTGCGCCTTGAGTGTGCCCAAGGGGAGGTAGCCGTCTTCGCGCCGCCCGACACGTACCAGGGTAGCGTCGGGCTCGCCCCGCAGCACGGCCTGTTTCAGCTCGCGCAGCCAGGGGCCGGTGGAAAGCCCTTGTTCGGCCAGGCGGTTTTTCCAGATGTTGACGTGCGATTTTTCCTGTAGCGCAAAGGCGAGGCAAGGGGTCTTGTGGTCCAGGGTAAGTGCACGCACGCTGAACATCTCCTCGTCGAGCAGCATGCCGTCCGCGATTGCGAACGCGCTCTCCCGTTCGCGCCGGAATGCGCCCCGGCAGCGGAACGTGGCACGCCGCGCTTGGCCGTCCGGATGAACTTCGGTGGCGTGGATGGTGAAGTCGGTGGCGTAGTTTTGCACCAGATTCCAGGTGTAGGCCGCCAGTTTGTGCTCCACCTGATCGAGGAAATGCGCCGGTCCGAACAGATGCATGCTCTTCTCGCGTCCCAGGCAGATGCGCAGCAGCCAGTCGAAACCGATGAAATGATCCATGTGCGTGTGCGAGACGAACACGTGGCTCACGCGCAGGATTTTGCGCGGCGCCAGGCGGCGGATGTCCCCGAGGTCGAATAGCAGCGCGCGCTTTTCGAACAGGCAGTCGACGTAGAGCGCCGGATCGCCGAAGGGGTCGTTGACCAGACTCGGATGAAACAGGGGCCTCATGTGGGTATTTGTGCGTTAGAAAAAACCTGGTTCGGCCTTTCAATTCTAGTCCAAGAGCGCCTTTTCGATCTTTGCAATCCGGCGATCTTTACTATATTGATAGTCTGGTTCTTTCTGTCCGGACAGGAGAAATATCATGGCTATCGCATACACGGTCGAGCAGTATCTCAATCGGCATCACGTCCCCTATCAGGTGGTCAGCCATCCGCGCGCCGTGACCAGCCTGAAGACGGCCGAGGCGGCGAACATCCGGCCGGCCCTGCTGGCGAAGGCGGTGCTGCTGGAGGATGAACAGGGTTACGTGGTCGCGGTGCTGCCCGCCACGCACCACATCAAGCTGAACAAGCTGCGCAGCCAGATGGGGCGCAACGTCAGGATGGCCAGCGAGGACGAGATCGCCGAACTGTTCACCGATTGCGAGACGGGGGCCATCCCCGCGCTGGGGCCCGCCTACGGCATCGAGACGGTGTGGGACGATAGCCTGGCCGGGCAGTCCGGCATTTATTTCGAAGCGGGCGACCACGAGGAACTGATACGCGTCAGCGCGGAGGGGTTCGTGGATATGCTGGGCACGGCGCGCCACGGTCATTTTACCAGCGAGATGTAGGCGCATAAAAAAACGGGCGCTCCCGGCGCCCGTTTTTTTGAGTGGCCTCTTGCGGGCCGCGTAATCCGGCTACTTGATCGAAGCCAAAAACTCGGTGACGTTGTCGATCTCCTGGTCGGAGAGCTTCTGCGCGATATCGCGCATCATGCCGCCGCGGTCGTTGGCGCGCTCCCCCTTCTTCAGGGCCTTGAGCTGCCTGACCAGGTAATCCTTCCACTGCTGGCCGATGCGCGGGAAAACCTGGTTGCCTTTGCCGTTTTCGCCATGGCAGTTGACGCAGCCATAAACCCCGTTCGCGGCATTGCCGTTGAGGAAGATATCTTCGCCGGCCTTTACCTTCTTGGCGTCGAACGAGCCATCGTTCTTACCCATTTTTTGGCTGCTGAAGTAAGCGGCGATGTCGTGCAGGTCTTCGAGAGAGGCCACCGTGGCCGCCATCGGCTGCATCGTTTCATTGAGGCGGCGCTCGTTCTGGAAGTCGGTGACCTGCTTGAAGATGTAAGTGTGTGGCTGGCCTGCCAATTTCGGGAAATCGGCGGAGGCGCTGTTGCCCGTCTCACCGTGGCAGCCTTGGCACAATGCCGATTTTTCCTTCCCCGCCACGGCGTTTCCAGCCGCCAGGGCCGGCGCTGCGCCGGCAACAAACAAGATCGCAATCGCGAATATGGACGACAATGCTTTCATCTCAACCCCATCCTTCCTTGGTTTTTAGGACCGGACCCGAGAGCCGGGCCGGCCTTTATGGTTAAACATTTCTTTTTTATAATAAAAATAAATCAGGAGCGCCCCCAGCGCTGAACCTGATTCCCCCCCACCCTTCGCCGGCGACGGCGAACATTCTTTTCCAAATTTGCTTTTATACATGTTGCGCAGGCGCTTGGCAACGCCCCCGCGCTGCCAAGCGTTGCCATCGATGCGGAATTATTCGATGCCCTGGATGCGCAGATACTCCTCGTAGTTGCCGACGAAGTCCTTCACGCCGGTCGGGCTGAGCTCGATGATGCGGGTGGCCAGCGACGATACGAATTCGCGGTCGTGGCTGACAAAGATGAGCGTGCCCTTGTAGTTTTCCAGCGCCAGGTTGAGCGACTCGATGGATTCCATGTCGAGGTGGTTGGTCGGCTCGTCCATCACCATCACGTTGGGTGCTTGCAGGATCAGCTTGCCGAACAGCATGCGCCCCTGTTCGCCGCCGGAAATGACCTTCACCGATTTCTTCGAATCGTCGCCGGAGAACAGCAGCCGCCCCAGGGTGCCGCGCACCACCTGGTCGTCGCCGCGCGTCCATTGCTTCATCCACTCGAACAGGGTCATGTCCTCTTCGAAGTCGGCCGCGTGGTCCTGCGCCATGTAGCCGATCTGGGCCTTTTCCGCCCAGCGCACCTTGCCGTGGTCGGGGGCGAGTTCGCCGATCAGGGTGCGCAGCAGCGTGGTCTTGCCGATGCCGTTGGGGCCGATGATGGCCAGGCGCTCGCCCGCTTCCAGCATCAGGTTGAGGTTGGAAAACAGCGGCTTGTCGAAGCCCTTGCCGAGCTCGGTCGCTTCCAGCGCCAGGCGGTGCAGTTTGTCGCGGTCGTCCATATCGAAGCGGATGAAGGGGTTGACGCGGCTGGAAGGCTTGACGTCCTCCAACTGGATTTTATCGATTTGGCGCGCGCGCGAGGTGGCCTGGCGCGCTTTGGAGGCGTTGGCCGAGAAGCGGCTGACGAAGGCCTGCAAATCGGCGATCTGCTCTTTCTTCTTGGCGTTGTCCGACAACAGGCGCTGGCGCACTTGCGTCGCGGCGATCATGTATTCGTCGTAATTGCCCGGATAAATGCGGATCGCGCCGTAGTCCAGGTCGGCCATGTGGGTGCACACGCTGTTGAGGAAGTGGCGGTCGTGCGAGATGATGATCATGGTGCTGCTGCGCGCGTTGAGCACGTCTTCCAGCCAGCGGATGGTGTTGATGTCGAGGTTGTTGGTGGGCTCGTCCAGCAGCAGGATGTCCGGGTTGGCGAACAGCGCCTGCGCCAGCAGCACGCGCAGCTTGAAGCCGGGCGCCACCGCGCTCATCGGGCCGTCGTGCTGCTCCAGAGGAATGCCCACGCCCAGCAGCAATTCTCCGGCACGCGATTCGGCGGTGTAGCCGTCCAGCTCGGCGAAGCGCGTCTCCAGTTCGGCGGCGTGCATGTAGTCGTCTTCGGTCGCTTCCAGGTTGGCGTAGATGGCGTCCTTCTCGTGCTTCACCGCCCACAGCTCGGCGTCGCCCATCATCACGGTGTCCAGCACCTTGTACTCCTCGAAGGCGAACTGGTCCTGGCGCAGCTTGCCCAGGCGCTCGCCGGTGTCGAGCATGACGTTGCCTGCGGTCGGCTCCAGGTCGCCCCCGAGTATCTTCATGAAGGTCGACTTGCCGCAGCCGTTGGCGCCGATCAGGCCGTAGCGGTTGCCTTCGCCGAACTTGACCGAGACGTTCTCGAACAGGGGCTTCGCCCCGAATTGGATGGTGATGTTGGCAGTTGAAATCAAAGCGGTTGAATTCCCAAAAGGTAGATGAGTCTAGACAAACGGCGCATTTTAGCATTTTCGCGCGGCTTCCCCAAAAGTGGGGGGTGCCATGCCCCATTGCAAGTGTGGGTACTCCTCCCGAACGGCGCGACATAGGCTAGAATCAACTCTTTCGAAAAAAGATTGCCCAACCCATGGTGCCACACCTGACGACCGCCCTCTCCGGCCCCTTGCTGGACCTTGAGAAGCACATCCTGGATGCCATGCCGCGCATCGAGCACTGGTTCCGCACGCAGTGGCAGGACCACGCCGCGCCGTTTTACACCTCGGTGGACCTGCGCAACAGCGGCTTCAAGCTGGCGCCGGTGGACACCAATCTGTTCCCGGGCGGGTTCAACAACCTCAACCCGGATTTCATGCCGCTGTGCGTGCAGGCTGCGCAGAGCGCGGTGGAAAAAATCTGCCCGGTGGCGCAGCGTTTCCTGCTGATTCCCGAGAGCCACACGCGCAACACCTTCTACCTGCAAAACGTCGCGACGCTGCAATACATCCTGCGCCAGGCCGGGCTGGAGGTGCGCATCGGCACGCTGATCCCGGAAATCACCGTGCCCACCGCGCTGGACCTGCCCAACGGCGGCAGCCTGACGCTGGAGCCGTTGCGCCGCGTCAACAACCGCCTGGTGCTGGACGGCTTCGACCCGTGCGCGGTGCTGCTCAACAACGACCTTTCCGGCGGCATCCCGGAGCCGCTGCAAGGCATCAAGCAGTTCGTGGTGCCGCCCTTGCACGCGGGCTGGGCGACGCGGCGCAAGTCCACGCATTTCGGCGCCTACGACGGCGTCGCCGCGGACTTCGCCAAGCTGGTCGACATCGACCCGTGGCTGATCAACCCGTATTTTTCCAGTTGCGGCGAGATCAATTTCCAGGAACGCCGCGGCGAAGACTGCCTGGCCGGCCACGTCGACGAACTGCTGGCGGACATCCGCAAGAAATACGCCGAATACGGCATCGACCAGGACCCGTTCGTGATCGTCAAGGCCGATGCCGGCACCTACGGCATGGGCATCATGACGGTCAAGGACGCGTCCGAAGTGCGCGCCCTCAACCGCAAGCAGCGCAACAAGATGGCGGTGATCAAGGAAGGCAAACCGGTCACCGACGTCATCATCCAGGAGGGGGTGTACACCTTCGAGAGCATCAACGAAGCCGTGGCCGAGCCGGTGATCTACATGATCGACCATTTCGTGGTGGGCGGCTTCTACCGCGTGCATACCGGACGCGGCACCAACGAAAACCTCAACGCGCCGGGCATGCATTTCGTGCCGCTGGCGTTCGAAACCTGCTGCACCATGCCCGACCGCAAGGCCATGCCGGACGCCACGCCCAACCGCTTTTACACCTACGGCGTGGTGGCGCGGCTGGCCATGCTGGCGGCGGCGGTCGAGCTGGAGCAGACCGATCCGCGCAACGTATAGCCGCGCCGCACCTACGCCATGAAACTCGCCATCGTTCTCGACCCCCTGGACACCCTCAAGACCTACAAGGACTCGACCTTCGCCATGATGCGCGAGGCCGCGCGGCGCGGCCACGAACTGCACGTGCTGATGCAGCAGGACGTGGTGCTGCGCGATGGGCGCGTGCTGGGTTTCGCCCAGCCGTTGACGCTGACCGGGATGAGCGACGCCTGGTACGAAGCCGGCCGCGCGGAGGAGGTGCCGCTCAACCGGTTCGACGCGGTGCTGATGCGCAAGGACCCGCCGTTCGACATGGAGTACATCTACAGCACCTACCTGCTGGAACTGGCCGAGGCAGAGGGCGCGCGGGTGCTGAACCGGCCGCGCGCGGTGCGCGACTTCAACGAGAAGCTCGCCATCGCCAAGTTTCCGCAGTTCACCGCGCCCACGCTGGTGACGCGGCAGGCGCAACTGATCAAGGAGTTCCTGCGCGAGCACGGCGACATCATCCTCAAGCCTCTGGACGCCATGGGCGGCGCCTCGGTGTTCCGCGTGCACAAGGAAGACCGCAACGTCAACGTCATCATCGAGACCATCACGCAGCTCGAAAAAAAAACCATCATGGCGCAGCGCTACATCCCGGAAATCGCCCAGGGCGACAAGCGCATCCTGCTCATCAACGGCGAGCCGGTGCCGCATGCCCTGGCGCGCATACCCATGCCGGGCGAAACGCGCGGCAACCTTGCCGCCGGCGGCACCGGCGTCGCCCAGCCGCTGTCCGCACGCGACCGCGAAATCGCCGAGACGCTGGGACCGCAACTGCGCGGCCTCGGCCTGTTCCTGGTCGGGCTCGACGTCATCGGCGACTACCTCACCGAGGTCAACGTCACCAGCCCCACGGGTTTCCAGGAAATCACCGCGCAGACCGGGTTCGACGTGGCGGCGATGTTCGTCGATGCCATCGAGAGGGAATGCGAGTGCTGAGTGCTGAGTTCCGAGTCCTGAGAAGGTTCTTCACTCGGCACTCAGCACTCAGCACTCAGCACTGGCTGACTGCCATCCTGATGGCCGTCAGCCTAACCGGCTGCTCCAAAGGCGAGCCCCTCTATCAACAGCAGGGCTTCGTCTTCGGCACCATGGTGGAAGTCACCATCTACGGCGAGCCGGAAGAGCGCGCCCGCCGGCTCAGCGCACAGGTGTTCGAGGACTTCGACCGGCTGCACCACACCTTTCACGCCTGGAAGCCGGGCACGCTTTCGCGCATGAACGGCATTTTCGCGCAGAGCCCGTCCAAGGCCGCGATCGCGCCCGCCGCGATTCCCGTCATCCGCGACGCCGCGCGCCTGTCAGAGATGTCGGGCGGGTTGTTCAATCCGGCCATCGGCAAGCTCATCAAGCTGTGGGGTTTCCACAGCGACGAGTTCGTGCCGGTGCGGCCCGACCCTGCGGATATTGCCAAGCTGGTGGCGTCCAATCCGCGCATGAGCGACATCGTCATCGAGGGCATAGAGTTCTACAGCAAGAACCCGGACGTGCGGCTGGATCTGGGCGGCTACGCCAAGGGCTACGCGCTCGATCTGGAGGCGTCCTACCTGCGCTCGCAGGGCGTGAAGAGCGCGCTCCTCAACATCGGCGGCAACATCATGGCCATCGGCCGCCACGGCGACCGGCCCTGGCATGTCGGCATCCAGCATCCCAGGGCCTCCGGCGCCATCGCCACGCTGGATCTGCACGACGGCGAGGCCATCGGCACTTCGGGCGACTACCAGCGCTACTTCATGCTGGACGGCAAGCGCTACTGCCACATCATCGACCCGCGCACCGGCTACCCGGCGCAGGGGGTGCAGGCGGTGACGGTGGTGATTCCTCCGGGGCCGCTTGCCGGCACGCTGTCGGATGTGGCGTCCAAGCCCATGTTCATTTCCGGCGTGGCGGGTTGGCGCCGGGCGGCCGCCGACATGGGCGTGGCGGATGCGATGCTGATCGACGGCCAGGGCCAAATTCATCTCACTGCCGCCATGGCCAGGCGCGTGCAATTCACGGACCCCAAGACGGCGGCGCAGGTGGTTCCGTAATCCACGGAACATTCGGGTAAAATGGTTTTTTAAGTTGCCGGGAAAGAAAACACCAACATGATAGGGATACTGATCATTGCCCACGGGACGCTGGGCGAGAGTCTCATTCATTGCGCCAACCACGTCGTGGGAGGCCATCCGCCGCACATGGCGCAGCTCGGCGTGAGCGTGCACGACGACCCCAACGCGGTATTGCCGCGGGCGCGGGAGATGATAAGGGAGCTGGACCAGGGGGACGGGGTTCTGGTGCTGGTCGACATGTATGGCGCCACACCTTCCAATATTGCCTGCCGTTTGCTCGAACCGGGCAAGATCGAGGGGGTTTCCGGGGCCAACCTGCCGATGCTGGTGCGCGTGCTGACTTACCGCAACGAGCCGCTGCAAACGGTGGTGGGCAAGGCTCTCAGCGGCGGGCTGGAAGGCATACTGCACATCACCATGGAAGCCTGCGATGTTGCAACGCGACGTTGAGATCGTTAACAAGCTGGGCCTGCACGCGCGCGCATCGGCCAAGCTCACCCAGCTCGCCGGGCAGTACGAAAGCGAAGTGTGGCTGACGCGCGAAGGCCGGCGCGTCAACGCCAAAAGCATCATGGGGGTGATGATGCTGGCGGCCAGCAAGGGCAGCACCGTCAGCGTGGAAACCAGCGGCGCGGACGAGGAAGCGGCGATGGAGGCCATCATGGGCCTGATACGCGACCGCTTCGAGGAAGCAGAGTGAGTTCTTCAGCCTGGAGGGTTCCATGAGCTTCACCATGCATGGCATCGGCGTTTCCGGCGGCATCGCCATCGGCTTTGCGCACCTGCTCTCGCACGCCAAGCTGGAGGTGGCGCACTATGCCGTGCTCAAGGAGCGGATAGGCGCGGAAATCGAGCGCTTCGACGCCGCCGTCGAGGCCACCCGCGCCGAACTTCAGGCGCTGCGCGAACACATCCCGCCCAACGCCCCGTCCGAGTTCGCGGCGTTTCTCGACGTGCATGCGATGATCCTCAACGACTCCACGCTGTCCAAGGCGCCGCGCCAGATCATCCAGGCGCAGCAGTGCAACGCCGAATGGGCGCTGAAGCAGCAAATGGACTTCCTGCTCGATCAATTCGAAGCCATCGAGGACACTTACTTGCGGGAACGCAAGGCCGACGTGATCCAGGTGGTGGAGCGCGTGCTCAAGGCCCTGCTCGGGCATCCCGGCCATGTGCCCGCGCCCGGCGGCGCGAAACAGAGCAGCATCCTGGTGGCGCACGACCTCAGCCCGGCCGACATGATCCTGTTCAAGCAGCAACTTTTCGGCGCCTTCATCACCGACGTCGGCGGCGCCACCTCGCACACCGCGATTCTGGCGCGCAGCCTCAACATCCCCTCGGTGATGGCGCTGCACCATGCGCGCCAGCTCATCCGCGAACACGAACTGCTGATCGTGGACGGCGAGCATGGCGTGGTGATCGTCAGCCCGGACAAGCAGGTGCTGGCCGAATACAAGCTGCGCCAGGAGCAGTGGAGCATAGAGCGGCAAAAGCTCAAGCGCCTCAAGACCGCGCGCGCCACCACGCTGGACGGCGTGCCGGTGGAACTGCATGCCAACATCGAGCTGCCGGGGGACGTCGCGCAGGTGCGGGAGAGCGGCGCCACGGGCATCGGCCTGTTCCGCAGCGAATTCCTGTTTCTCAACCGCGACGATCTGCCGGGCGAGGAAGAGCAGTTTATCGCCTACCGCAAGGTGGCGCAGGACATGCGCGGTGCGCCGGTGACCGTGCGCACGCTGGATCTGGGCGCGGACAAGCAGTTGAACGGTGCCGCCCGCGGCAGCGCCAACCCCGCGCTGGGGCTGCGCGCGATCCGTTTGTGCCTGGCCGAACCGCAGTTGTTCCACACCCAGTTGCGCGCCATCCTGCGCGCGTCGCACTACGGCAAGATCCGCATGCTGATCCCCATGCTGTGCAACATTGCGGAACTGAACCAGACCCTGCACATGATCGCCAACGCCAAGCACAGCCTCGACGCGGAAGGTACGCCCTACGATCAGGGGATCGAAATTGGCGGCATGATCGAGATTCCCGCTGCCGCCTTGTCGGCGCAGGCGTTCGCCGAGAAGCTGGATTTCCTCTCCATCGGCACCAACGACCTGATCCAGTACACCCTGGCGATAGACCGCACCGACGATGCCGTGGCCCATCTCTACGACCCGCTGCACCCGGCGGTGCTGCAACTCATCGTCCACACCATACGCACCGCCGACCGGGCCGGCGTATCCGTCTCGGTGTGCGGCGAGATGGCGGGCGACGGCGCACTCACGCGGCTGCTGCTGGGGTTGGGGCTGCGCGTGTTTTCCATGCATCCGGCGCATATTCTTTCGGTCAAGCAGCGCGTCCTCAAAAGCAACGTCCCGGAACTGGCCGGGATCGTCGCCAAGATGCTCAAGACCAGCGACCCGGAAAAAATGCACGCGTTGCTGGCGCGGCTCAACGCATAACGATGGGAGGATAGACGAACATGAGCGGAATCGAGGGTATCGGCATCAAGGTGATAAGCACCGCGCCGCAAGTGGAAGGTACCGCCTCCGGCAGCACCATGGGGATTTTGCAGCAGATCGCGGACATGCTTGAGGCACTGGCCGCGACCGGCGCCACCGACATGATCGATCTGCAAGACGCGCAACTCGCGCCGCAGGAATACGAGATGCTGCGCGAGGCGCTGGCGGAAGGCGAGGTGCATGCCGTCATCGACACGGTCGAGCCGGCGGAAGTGCGCGAGACCATCTATCCGGGCGTGTGGTGGTTCACCCAGTACAACGTGGAAGGCGACATCGTGGCCGACATCATCGAAGTGACCGCGCTGCCCGAAGTCCTGAAAGCCCATGCGGACGACGTCGCGGATGGGCTGGCACGGCTGAAGGAATTTCTCGGACCGGCAACTTCCGTTTGAACCTGGAAAAAGCGGTTCACCAAGAGACACAGAGTTGAATCCAGATTGTCCAGTAGAGGAATGCCGCCATGATCTGGCGCGAAAAGCCTGCATGGGTGACTGTGGGAGCGCGGCCATCCTGGCCGCATGCGGGCTGGAAGCCCGCGCTCCGGTGCTCCGGTTTCCAATGGATGCCATTGGGAGCACCCATCTCTCTGGGTCTCTGTGGTGAATGAGCTATGGTTTTAAGGTTGAATCCATCGATCGCCCGGCGCTGAACATGCTTCCAGCTTACTGGCACACTGCCGTCGCCGAATTGGCCGCGCGCGACCGCATCCTGAAGGAACTGATGCCGCGCTTCCCGGACATTTCCCTGACCAGCCGCGGCGACGCCTTCGCCACGTTGGCGCGCGCCATCGTCGGGCAGCAGATATCCACCAAGGCATCCGAAAGCGTGTGGCAGCGGCTCATCGCCCTGCTGCCGGAAGTGAGCCCGGCGGCGCTGGCGTGCATGGGCGAAGAGGCGCTGGCGTCGTGCGGCCTGTCGCAGCGCAAGGTCGGCTATCTCAAGGACTTGTCCCTGCACTTCCTGGAGGGCACGCTCAGCCAGGCGGAGTGGGCGGGGATGGACGACGAGGCGATCGTCGCGGAGCTCATGCAGGTCCGCGGCATCGGCCGCTGGAGCGCGGAAATGTTCCTGATCTTCAACCTGCTGCGCCCGGACGTCCTGCCGCTCGACGACTTTGGACTGCAGCGCGCCATGAGCATGCACTACAACGCCGGCCAGCCGCTCAGCAAGCTGAAGATGCGCGCGATCGCAGGGCAATGGCAGCCATGGCGCTCGGTCGCCACCTGGTATCTGTGGCGCAGCCTGGACCCGGCGCCGATAGTGTACTGACGCACTCAAGTTTTCCGCCGGCTTTCCGATACCCCTTCATCTTGTGTCCGTTAAGTTGAGCCGTGCCATGGAAAATTCGCCGACCCTTTTTCGCGCGCAGCCCGGCGGTGCGCGCCTCGTGGACGCGGCGGCATCCATGGCATGCGGGGGAGCGGGCACGCTGTATCTGGTCGACGACGATCCCGGTTTCGTCCGGTTGTTCACCGCCCGCGTCGCGCAGCATGGCTACGCGGTGCGCGTGTCGAGCGGGGTGGAAGAGTTGCGCTGTGCACTCCGGCAAGCGCGTCCGGCCGCCATCGTCATGGACATGGCCCTGCCCGCGGGCGAACTGGCCGCCGCGCAAATCGTCGACGAACTCAACCATGGCGACGACAGGCCGGTTCCGCTCCTTTCCGTCGGCATGCGCGACGATTTCGAGGCGCGCCTCCATGCGGTGCGCGCGGGCGCCACGCACTATTTCACCAAGCCCGTGGACTTCGATCGGCTGCTGCGCGCCCTTGGCGACCTGCCCGGCGAGCGCCCGCGCGAGCCCTATCGGGTGCTGCATGTGGACGGCGATGCTGCGCAGGCCGCCAGGTACCGTGCCTACCTGGAACAGGCCGGCATGGCCGTGGCCACGGCGACCGATCCGACGCTTGCCATGGATGTGCTGCGGCAGTTCGCGCCCGACCTGATCCTGCTCGACGTTTACATGCCGCATTGCAGCGGTCTTGAGCTTGCGTCCGTGATCCGCCAGTACGAGGAATTCGCCCTGATCCCCATCCTGTTCCTGACCACGGAGTGGGACATGGACAAGACGCTGGCCGCGCTCAACCTCAGCACCGACGACTTTCTCACCAAGCGGGTCGCGCCGTGGCGCCTGGTCAACACGCTGCAGGCGCGGATCGAGCGTGCGCGGTCCGCACGGCGCGGCACTGCGGAGCTGCGTACCGCGCTGCGCGAACTGGAGACCCTGCAATTCGCGCTGGACCGGCATGCCATAGTCAGCATCGCGGACGCGGCCGGAAATATTACCTACGTGAACGACAAGTTTTGCCAGGTGAGCGGCTACCGGTGCGAGGAACTGCTGGGGAGGAATCACCGCCTGGTGAAATCGGGCCATCACCCACAAGCCGTCTACGACGAAATGTGGGCCACCGTCGCCGCCGGCCGCGTGTGGCACGGGGAGCTGCAAAACCGCAAAAAGGACGGCACGCCTTACTGGGTCGAAACCACCATCGTGCCGGTCCTCGACGACTTCGGCGTGCCGCAGCGTTACGTCTCGATCCGCACCGAGGTGACGCGGCTCAAGCAGGCCGAAGAAGCGCTGATCCTGGCGCGCGAAGAAGCCGAGCGCGCCAACCGCGCCAAGTCCGAATTTCTGTCGAGCATGAGCCACGAACTGCGCACGCCGATGAACGTCATACTCGGTTTCGCCCAACTGCTCGAAGCCGATACTTTGACTCCGCTGGCACCGTCGCAAAAGGAAGACGTGCAGCAGATACTCAAGGCGGGCGGGCACCTCTTGACGTTGATCAACGAAGTGCTGGACCTGTCCAGGATAGAGTCGGGGAAGATAGACCTGTCCATCGAAAGCGTTTGCGCGGCGCACGTGCTGCGCGAATGCCTGGACCTGGTGGAGCCGCTGGCGCGGCAGCGCGGCATTCGGATCGTCAACGAAGCGACTGCGTCCTTCAACGTGCAGGCGGACCGCACCCGGCTGCGGCAGGCGCTGATCAACCTGCTGTCCAACGCGGTCAAATACAACCGCGAGAACGGCGCCATCCGCTGCGCCGTCGAACTCCGCGCGGAGGGGCTGGTGCGCATCGGCATTAGCGACACCGGCGTGGGCTTGACCGCGGCCCAGCAGCAGGGGCTGTTTCAGGCTTTCAACCGCCTCGGCGCGGAGAACAGCGCGGTGGAAGGCACCGGCATCGGGCTCGCCTTGACCCGGGATCTGGTCGAGCTGATGGGGGGCACGATCGGCGTGGCCAGTGTGGTGGGCGAGGGCAGCACCTTCTGGATCGAACTGCATGCGGGCCAGGAGCCAGTGGCGCAAGCGGCCGCTGCCGCAAGCAAGAATGGCGCTGCCGCCAATCCCGGCACCGGGCAGAAAACCGTGCTGTACGTGGAGGACAATCCGGCCAATTTGCGGCTGGTGGCGCAGATACTCAGCCGCCATCCTGACATTCACCTGATCACCGCCCACACCGCCGAACTCGGTCTGGAACTGGCGCGCGCGCGTCGGCCGCACCTGACGATCCTGGACTTGAACCTGCCCGGCATGAACGGCTTCGAACTGCGCGCGCAACTGCGCCTGTTCGACGAAACGCGCAACATTCCCTGCATGGCGCTGAGCGCCAACGCGCTGCCCGGGGATGTCGAACGCGGGCTGGCCGCCGGATTCGGGCGCTATCTCACCAAGCCCCTGCAGGTCGATGAGTTCGTGCGTGTCGTGCGGGAGTTCCTGGCCGCCGGCCCGGCCCAACTACAACAAGCGAGTCCGTGAGCTCACCCATGGTCATCCCACTGCAACTGCCAACGGCAAGAATCCTGATCGTCGACGACCAGCCCCCGAATGTCCTGCTGCTGGAAAAAATGCTCCAGCAGGAAGGCTACACCAACGTCCTGGGCGTCACCGATCCCACGCTGGTGGCGGATTTGTACGCGCTCCACCGCTTCGACATCGTCCTGCTGGATTTGAACATGCCGCAGTTGGACGGCTTTCAGGTCATGCAGCAACTGCAGGCGCTGGAGCAGGAAAACTATGTGCCCATCCTGATGCTCACGGCGCAAAGCGACCCCGCCACCCGGCTGCGCGCGCTGCAATCCGGCGCGCGCGATTTCATCGGCAAGCCGTTCGACCGCCTGGAAGTGCTGACGCGCATCCGCAACATGCTGGAAGTGCGGCTCATGCACAACCAGATTCGCGACCAGAATTCGATCCTTGAGGAAAAGGTGGCGGAACGCACCCGCGAGCTGTCCGACACACGGCTCGAAGTCATCCGCCGGCTGGGGCGCGCGGCGGAATACCGCGACAACGAAACCGGCCTGCACATCATCCGCATGAGCCAGTATGCCGCCCGTCTGGGCCAGGCCGCGGGCCTGTCCGATGCGGAATGCGAAATGCTGCTCAACGCCAGCCCCATGCACGACATCGGCAAGATAGGCATCCCCGACCGCATCCTGCTCAAGCCGGGCAAGCTCGAACCGGACGAGTGGGAGATCATGAAAACCCACGCCGCCATCGGCGCCGAAATCCTCTCCGGACACCACTCCGGGTTGATGGAAATGGCCCGCGCCATCGCCCTCGGCCACCACGAGAAATGGGACGGCAGCGGCTACCCGAACGGCCTCGCCGGCGACGCGATACCCCTGGCAGGCAGAATCGTCGCCGTGTGCGACGTGTTCGACGCCCTCACCTCGGAGCGTCCGTACAAACAGGCATGGAGCGTGGAAGAGTCCTTGGCGTATATCGCCCTGCACAGCGGCAGGCATTTCGATCCGGCGCTGGCGCAATGCTTCCAGGAGATCATGCCGGACGTCCTGGCGATCAGGGAGCGCTACGCCGAACCTGCGAATGCGGTAGTAAGCAAGCAAGTAGGATGCGGTGAGGAACGAACCGCATCGTTCGCGAGAATCGGCCAAAACGAATACAAGCCGGGCGAAACGCGGCGCAGCGGGTAACATCGCTTTTGGGAGCACTCGATTCGCGACCGGAAGGTTTTCAACCGCCAGGCCGACGTGCTTCCCGGAGAGTTTGGGGCGGTGATTGCGCGATCGATGCGGTTCGTTCCTCACCGCATCCTACGGGTCTGTGGACTCTGTGGCTTGAACCTAGAAAAAGCAGTTCACCACAGAGTCACAGAGGCACAGAGTTGAAACGGGGTAGGCAGGGATGGGCGGCTTTATCGCCCAACTCGCAAAAACAAGGAAAAAATCCTGTGCACATCGTTCACCAGTTTGGTGACCGTAAGCTTTCCGGCAACCTATTGTTTTGCGAGTTGGGCAACGCATTGCCCATCCCTGCGAACCCCATTCCTCTGTGCCTCTGTGACTCTGTGGTGAACGAACTGCGGTTTTTAGGATGAACAATATGGGTTCAAGCGAAGCGGAACCGACAAACCAAACGCGCCGAATGTCGGTTCCGGCCTGCGGCCTTGAACCGACCTACAGACAGACTTTCGCCGGAATGACGTATTTTTGGCAACATGGGTTCTATATGGACGATCTGGGTTAAACGCAGTGACTACCTCCCTTTCGCGCACACCAGGTAGATGCTCGCGCACAGCTCTGGGTATTGCATGCCGAGCTGGTAGCATCCTTCCAGGTAGCCTTGCGAAATGATGTCGGTGCCGAGCAGCCTGTCGAACTGGTAGTTGGCGAGTGCCTTGAAGAAGACACCGCCACGGGAAACGATACTCAGGCCACCATCGAGGGCATCCCTTTCCAGCGTGTCGAAGGTATAGGTCTTGCGGTGCCCGTGCTGTTTTTCACCCGCGGTGACGGCGCTATTGAAGGGAATGAGCCCCATTTTCACGGCGATCTGGCGCGACGGCGCGTTGGCGTTGGGCACCGCGAGGAACAGCCTGCCGCGCTCGGAAAGCCATGAATTGACCTTGCTCAAAACCGCCGCCGGATCGTCCAGATGCTCCAGGGTGTGCACCAGGAAGATGGCATCGTATTTCTCGGTGAGTTCGGCCGTTTCGAACGTCGAATTGATGAAACGCACGCCCGGACCGACGCGGTTGCGCGTGAATTCGACCAACTCGGCGGCCGCCTCGACAACGGTCAGATCGGCATAGTGCGCGGTCAGCAGTTGCGTGAATTCCCCCTGGTAGCACCCAAGCTCCAGGGCCTTTCCCTGCGGCAGCAGCGGGCCGAACGACTGCATCATGAACTTGCGCAGGATATGGTCGAAATCGTAGGCGTATTTTCTTTCGGCGGTGTCCTGGTGTTCGCGTTCGTAGTCTCTCATCGGATTATCCTTGGCCCGGCTTGTACATGCGCTTCTCCGGGGGTTGATACCATTCGTCATAGCTTGAGGCCACCCGCGAATTGTAGCCGAGCAGTTGCAGCATCTCCGCAGAAAGCGACGCTGCGTACTGCTGGCCGAGGAAGCGCGGGTAATCCATCTGCTGCTTGAAGAACGGCCGGCTAAAAGTGAGCGTCAGGCCAGCGCGTATCTTGTCCGTCGTGTTGTGGCCGGCGGCGTGCCACAGGTTGGAGTCGAACAGGACGATGCTGCCGGCCTTGCCCGTCAGAGGGACGGCGTTGCTGTGGAAAAAATCGTCGGACGGCTTCTCCCGGATTTGATGGGAACCGGAGAGAACGCGGGTGGCCCCGTTTCCCACGGTGAAATCGTCCAGCATGACCAGCATGTTGAGCAACAGCCGGAAAGGATGCGAGTAAGTCCTGACGTCGCGGTGCACATTATGGACGTAGGAGCCGGCTCCGGCGGGCTGGTTGATGGCGGCGCCGAAGGAATTGAGGATGTACGGCCCGTCGAAATACTGGCGTATGCAGGGGTCCAGATACAAGCGGGTGAGGAATTCGTCCAGGCTGTTGCCGCTGCCGATAACGTGGTGAGCGGTGCCTTCCATGTTGGCGGCTATGCCGTTCCTGACCTGGTAGCCGCGGCATTCCTCCTGCTTCGCCTGGATGTCGGTCTTGAGCCGTGGAACCAGGTCCGGGTCCACCACCCCCTCGAACAACGCCCAGCCACGCAGCCGCATGGCGTAGTCAAACTCGTCAATATGCATCATCGTTCGCCGCCTTGATTCCACTGTGCCATAATCCGTTCTACCCAGGCCGCATTCAAAATGCCGGCGCAGATATCCGGCCTAGTCTCCCCACTTCTCGATATACGCACGATACTTCTCGTTCCAATGTTCCGTACCGAATGCACCGCTGCTCTGATGTGTCAGGCAGATCGGCCATGTCCCTAGGCGCACTCCCCGCTGCCGCGCACTACGGCAAAAATCCATGTCATAGAAATGAAAGTCGAAGCGCGGATCAAAGAGCACCCCATTGGCTCTTAGGGTCTCTTTTTTTGCGGCGAGGAAAACACCATCCAGTAGCTCACAATCGGCTGGAACCGCACCAAAAAAAGAAATTTTTCCACGCGGAGACTCCCCGTGTGCAATTATTCCAGTGAGGTTGATATCGTCATCCCAGGTGGGTTTGCTATTCAGGAATGCCCAAACAGGTTGGTGTTGGACTCTACGTCGATTACCCGCGACGCCAATCACATCGTAGGTCCGCAGCCCGTCGATGACACGATCGGCGAGAAAATAGTCGTCAATCCACACGTCGTCATGAACGAAAACCAGTATCTCAGCGTTGCTCTCTGCCGAGATTCGTGCGTTATAAATCTCAGGAAGACCACGCCGGTTTTCAAAAGCCACATGCGCAACCAGACGGCCGTCATACCTAAGGCGTCGCAGAGAAATACCCAGCGCAGATTCGTTCCAAAACTTTTCTTCTGACAGTCTTGTTGCGCTAACGACTTCGATCACAGTGAACTCCTAAACATGATCCGTTTGCATCGGCCTAAAGGTCCCTGCTTCAGGCAAATTTCACAACGTCTTTTCGGGTATGGGGTTTAGAGGATAGCGGGCTCCGGCAGCTTCGCGTGGATGTCGGCCTTGAGCCGCGGGATCAGGCTGGGCCAGCGCCCCCTGGGACAACGCCCAACCACGCAGCCGCATGGCATAGTCAAACTCGTCAATATGCATCATCGTTTCGCCACTGGAAAAAAGCTGTTGGTATTAGAAACGATTCACGCTCGACGTTCAAGCACGGGTTATTGCGTCCAAGTTTCGTTGCTCTGTTTCCGACGAACCTGGATTCCCGCACCAGTCGCTCCACATGGCGCGGTAGCGCTGCTCCAGGTTGCGCGCGAAGCGCGGGCCGTCGCACAGGGGCGACGCCGCCATGGTGTCGCGCAGGCCGGAACGCAGGTCGGCGAGGCGGTCGAGGTCATGCGCCAGGTTGGCCGCGATCTGTACGTATTGGTCTTCGCTGCCGGCGGCGAGGTCCTGTAGGTTGAGGAGGCTGAGGTAGCCCAGGGTTTGCCGGCTGACCGGGCGTGGGCCTGCGAGCGTGACCACGGGCACTCCCATCCATAGCGCTTCGCAACTGGTGAGCCCGCCCGAGTAGGGGAAGGGGTCCAGGGCGATGTCGACGTCTCCGTATTCGGCCAGCATCTGCTGGTGCGGCGTCTCGCCGCGCAGTTCGAGCCGGTCCGCGTCTATGCCGTGCGCGGCGAAGAGTTGGAGGTAGCGCTGGCGCACCGTGTCGTCTCCGAGCGATTTCCATTTGAGCAGCAGCCGCGCGCGGGGAACCGCGTGCAGCAGTTGCGACCATAGGCCGACGACGGCGGGGCTGATCTTGGCGATGTTGTTGAAGCTGCCGAAGGTGATGGCGCCGCCGCGCTTGAGCGCGGGCAGTGGGGCCACGGACGGTGCGTAGGACGGCGGCAGGTAGCAGAAGCGGCTGTCGGGCATGCGTACGATCTTTTCCGTGAACCAGCGTTCGGCTTCCGGCGGGAGGCTGGCGCCGTCCCAGATGGCGTAGTCCATGGCGTCGAGGCCGGTGGTGTTGAAGTAGCCGAGCCAACCGACCTGGATGGGGGCGGGCTTGCGCGCGAATGCCAGCAGGCGGTTGCCTCCGGTGTGGCCGGAGAGGTCGACCAGGATGTCGATGCCGTCTTCGCGGATGAGGTTTGCCAGCGCCGCGTCGTCCAGTGCTGCGATGTTGCGCCAGACGGTGGCTTTGGCCTGGAGACGGGCGGTGATTTCGTCGGGCTGGCTGACATTGGAGTAGCAGTAAATCTCGACCTGCGCCCGGTCGTGGGCGGCGAGGACGGGTTCGAAGAAGTATCCGACCGGATGATATTTGAAGTCGGCCGAGACGTATCCTACCCGCAGCCGCCGCTCGGGGCTGCGCTCGTTGTCGTGCGGCTGAACCTCGCCCGCCAGCGCCAAGGCGTGCTGCGACTCAAAGGCGCGGTGCTCGGCAAACAGTGCTTCGGCACTGACTTCGGCTGGGTAGTTCAGCGCAAACAGCAGGTTGCTGTGCACGCGCGCAAAGTCCGGTTTGACTGCCAGGCCGCGGCGGTAACTGGCGATTGCCTCCACCGTGCGGCCTTGGGCTTGCAAGGTATTGCCCAGGTTATTGTGGGCGTCGGCATAGTCGGGATAGATCGCCAGCGCGCGCCGGTAGCTCGTCGCCGCCTCCTCATGGCAACTGCGTTCGAACCGGACGTTGCCCGCGCCGTAGTGGGCGCCGGCAAAATCCGGGGCCAGTTGCAGCGCGCGCTGGTAGCCGGCCATGGCTTCGTCGAGCCGTCCCTGATCGAAGCGGCAGTTGGCCAGCGCCCAATGGGCTTCGGCAAAGTCCGGCTGCACGGCCACTGCCTGTTGCAGAGCGGCAGCGGCCTCCTCCAGCCGTCCCAGTGTTTTCAAGCAGTCGCCGAGTTGGAAGCAGGCCTTGGCGTGGTCGGGTTTGAGCGCGAGGGCGCGTTGGTAGCAGGCGACCGCTTCCTCCAGCCGGGCCTGCTCCCTCAATATTCCGCCCAAGCTGAAATGGGCCGGCGCGTGGTTGGGGTTGGCGGCCACCGCGCGCCGATAGCAGGCCTCGGCATCCGTCGCCCGGCCCTGGTCGCTGAACGCCACGCCCAGATTGTAGTGGGCTTCCGCCAAGTTGGGATTAACGGCCAAGGCCTGCTGGTAGCTGGCGACGGCTTGCTCCGCTTGCCCCATATCCTTGAGCACCGCCCCCAAATTGAGGTGGGCCTCGGCATAGGCCGGCTGCACAACGATTGCCTGCCGATAGGCGTCGGCAGCTTCCTCGGCGCGGCCCAGGTCTTTCAGCGCCACCCCCAGGTTGAAATAGGCGTGGGCCAAAGCCGGGTTGGCGGCCACCGCACGCCGCATCAGTTCCACCGCTTCCGGCAGGCGCCGCGTCTGGTAACACAACACGCCCAGCAGGTGCAGCGCATCCGCGTGGCGCGGTGCCGCGCGCAGGACCTCGCGATAGCGCGGCTCGGCCTCGGCCAGCCGGCCCGCCTGGTGCAAGGTGAAAGCGTGCTGCAGCAACTGGGCTGGATTCGGTTGCGGGTTCATACGCTGTGCTCATTGCTCCGACTCGCATCAGCGCCGCCACGTTGCGTGACAGGTCTGCTCGATATTGCGGGTGACGGTCTGTGCATCGCAACGTGGGGACGCTGCCATATGCTCGCGCAGTCAGTGTATTTGGTTTGTGGGTTCCGCTTCGCTTGAACCGACCTACATGCCGGGCTGCCGCGGGATGAGAACCGTAGCAAATGGGACGGCGGACAATCTTGTTTCATTGGTCTATTTTCGTCGAATCCGGGTTCGCGCACAATGCTTCCCACATGGCACGATAGCGCTGCTCCAGGTTGCGCGCGAAGCGCGGGCCGTCGCACAGGGGCGACGCCGCCATGGTGTCGCGCAGGCCGGCGCGCAGGTCGGCGAGGCGGTCGATGTCCGATGC